>Ga0265298_10002638_pt1 | contig 24615 bp, 24 predicted proteins | sample AusTroGonzalo_MG_3_FD_193486 | JGI IMG/M metagenome (GOLD analysis project Ga0265298, IMG submission 193486) | Bovine rumen microbial communities from tropical cattle in Woodstock, Queensland, Australia - Gonzalo_01 | ecosystem: Host-associated > Mammals > Digestive system > Stomach > Rumen ...
ATTTCAGCTGATCGAGTATCTCGTATTTGAGATAATCCGCTTAAGTCAAAAATAGATAATCCAGAGTTTGCATACTCCTGGAAAATAGTATAATAATATGGCATGTCGGTGCCCCATTCGTAACGTATACCAACAAATACTGTAAGAATAGCTATCGAAACGAACAAACCATACTTAAAAATACCTTTTGATTCTAAATAGGCTATAATAATTGCGATAATACTAACCGCTATTGCTGTATTCATACTCTTTTTAATGAGTCAATATGGAAAGATAAATAGAATATAAAGCACGCGAATTCGTTCTAGGATCATGCCTTAGCAAGGCATCCTTACGCATTTTACTATTATCAAATAAGGCCGATTGCTTAAATATATCGCATACTTTATATGCCAATACTTCTACATCTTCAAAACGATACAATTGCCCACATGATTCATTTGGGATCATATCCATTGCTCCTCCCACATAAGATGACAAGCAAGGAACACCCAGTATTTGTGCCTCGCCTAAAGAATTAGGGCTATTCTCAATTGTGGATGGACTTATAAAAAGGTTTGCTCTTAGATACTCCGATTTCATTTGTTCCGCATTCAATGGCCCCAAAAAAGTAATATGTTCTTTAATTGATAGTTCATGGGCCAATCTGGACAAATACCTACTATAACCTTTCGCTTTAACAATCCGTTTAACCACCCCGTCTGCTTGTTTTACGCCAGCAATTCTCACAGTTACTTGAGGACAATGGCTAATTATCAAAGGAAGCGCTTTAAACAATTGATGCACTCCTTTTACTGGGTAAGATGCTTGACTTACAAAAATACTGAAAGGTGTACATTTTTCATACATCCATCGACCAGTATAGAACTCACTTCTTAATGTCTCATTACAAAAATGATAATATGCATTAGGATTGATCGCCCAAGTATGTGCTTTATCCCAACTCGTTCTCCCTATTATATGAGAAACCCGTTTCAATAATTCTACCTCAAAAATACCTTTTTTCTTTAGGGCTTTTTGATGAGCCAACAAATCACCTTTGAAGACATCTCTTAATGTAATGTTTTTGTAAATATCAGATTTTGTCAATCCGTAGTTATAGTAATCAGCTATAACGGAAATAAGGCCCTGTATTGATACTACTACATTATCTCCTCCACATGCTTTTACATATGCCAGTCCATAAGGATTCTCTGTGCCATGAATGTGAACCACATCCGGCAAAAACTCATCATGAATTATTCTGCAGTATCGTTCAAATTGATAATCATATCCTTTCTTTGCAGTATTCTGTGGTATAAGATAATATATCACATTTTTACCATGCAACCTTTTAATGCTTTTGATACCTGGCATAACAGAAGTTATTGCCAAAGAAACATTTGGGTTGTTTTGCAACTCATTCGCTGCTGCAATCATCCACCCTCCGGTTGATTTTATCTCATTTTCCTTACCACAAAGTAATGACCTGGCTTCAGGAAAGACAATACTAGTAAGCCAAAGAACTCTCATTAACAATTTTTCTTTATCAAATACTAGGGAGAACCTTACGAATCAAACTTTTTATCCAAATTAATAATCTCCTCCACAAAGGCTTTTGCTTCCTTTCGTTATACCAATCAAGATAGTCGAATTCATAATCTGCAAAAACAAATGGCGGTCGTTTTTCAATCAAGTAATTATTACCCACATAAGAACTCTTAGTATTAACATAAGACCATTTGGCTTTCTTATGATGGACACCTGACAATCCAATATTTGTAACCAAATGCATCTTAGGCACTACTCCAACAGCATTATTCTGGTCACACACCATACCAAAATAAAAATCCCAACATTTTGTCCTCTCAATAAAATCCTTAAGCCTGATTTTTTCATCTCTTCTGAGTTTACATTGCTTTTTTGTTTTAAAGAAATAAGCATAAATTCCTTGCAAGATCATTTCGTCAATATGGGAATTGTCCCAATCAATTGAACGCCATCTGTCTCGCCATGTGGCCCAGCCGTACATCCAATGATAATGAGTAAAAATATAATCATAACCGCTCGGATTGAGATTAAAAATATTATCACCGCTAACATACCAAACTCTCTTATCATTTCTGTAATACTCAATCATCTGGTCACAAAAACTAAAAAAGGCAGGTGTAGGCACAACATCCTCTTCAAGGGCAATCCATTCTTCTTCATTCTCGCACACCCAATCTACAGCACCTCTTAAGGAAGTATAAACATCTACATATTCATCACGGAACCATGTATGAAGATCACACTCCCAATCTATTTCTTTTGCCCACGACCGAATTTCTTCGTTGTTTTTAACCTCTTCAGGCTTTTCAGCACGAGCTTTATTGGAATAGAAATAAAGTTTTCGAGGTTTAGATGCTTTTATAGCAGCCCAAACCTGACGGGCATAGTCGGGACGTGCAAAAGTCTCAAAAAGAACAGGCGTTTTAACCATTACTTGCAAAATTGTATTAAATAATCCTTATAACTCATCAAATGCATATCCTTATCGGAGATAATCAGATTCTCAATGCCACCAATTGATTCAAAAGGCCACTTGATATTGATATCTGGGTCATTATACATGATGCCACTATCTCCTTCACCATAAAACACCTCACCGCACTTATAACTAACTATACTGTCTTCTACAACCAAGTAGCCATGACCAAAGAACTGTGGTATATACAGTTCCACCTGATTCTCCCCTGTTAAGTCAAAGCCTCTCCACTGTCCTAAAGAAGGTGAATCAGGACGTAAATCAACAATCACATCATAGACATGACCACGGATGCAACGTACCAACTTAGCCTGCTGTTTTACCAACTGAAAGTGCGTTGCACGGATAACACCTCTCTTGGAGATGGTATAGAACACCTCTTTCAGTTCATGTTCAATGCCGTTAGCTTTGAACATATCAATATTGTAGTCCTTTATGAACCCGCCACGTTCATCAGTTGCGCAGAACGGCTGAACCTTGTATGCACCTTTGAGGTCTAACTCCTCAAAATTGAACTTTGTTATCATTATTTTTGCGATTTTAACCAAATAATCGTTTTCTTGATGCCATCTTCAAAAGGTGTACTAACATAGTCGCCAATGGCCTCCTTAAGCGGGGTGATATCAAACATTGAGAAGTCGTACTTTATGCCATCATCAGCTCTAATGCCAATACCCACTTTCTCACGCATTCCAGCCAATTCGCCAATCTTCAGCAAATAATCTTTCAGGATGCGAGGAGCACCGGAACCGATGTAATAGCAAGACTGCTTTGTTTCTAATGCGCCTAAGCGATAAACCGCTTCTAGCAAATCATCCACATAGATAAAATCGTAGGGTTGTGTAGCGGGGCCAAAGGTGGCTTCGTTCCCTTTCAACAATTCACCCAAAGTATAGCTGACCAAGTTACCCGTCTTGTTGCCTACTCCGTAAATGTTAGAGAACTGCATCCAAACAAACTGCATACCTATGTTTTTGCAAAAGTCTTCCAGCATCAGGTGAGCACAATGTTTGGCAACACCATACATCATGCCGCCGCTCGTTTGAGAAAGATTGGGTAAACTACGAACCGATTGTTCTGCCACCGTACCGGCACACAACAGTTTCTTCACGCCAATGGCCTTGCATAGTTGAACACAGTTAATTCCCAACAGGATATTATTGATCTGCACTGAGGGATCTGCCTTGCTGGGTCCATTTACACCTGCCCATGCCATATGATACATGACATCATACTCTCCAACAGGAATCAGTGCTTTTAATTTCTCTACATCATCCAGTCCCACTTCCAACTTCAATACCTGCTCACAATCGGGAATCCTTTGTGCAGAAAAGGATATATCAATTGCAACGACCTTAATATCGTTTTTCAATAAGTTATTGACTAGTGTGCTGCCTATAAAACCATTAGCTCCTGTTACTATTACATTCTTCATTTTTTCACTCCGCTTATGAATTCGTCAATCTGTTTATCCATACACGCTCGTACATCGCCACCTGTCAGCCAGCACTTACTCCATTCCACAATCTTTTCCATTGCCTCGTTTAAATCCCACCGTGGTTTCCAACCAAAGGTAGATTTCAGTTTGGAACAGTCAAGTTTCAAGAAGTTGGCTTCATGAGGACCTCCGTCATATTTGTTGATCCACTTCAGGCCTTCACCCCATTTGCTCACAAAGAGGTCAACCAAAGCACCGGTCTGGAAACAGTCCACATCATCCGGTCCCACGTTGTAGTAACCGGCAAATCTACTATCCTCATATTGCTTGGCGGCAATCATCAGATAAACATACAACGGTTCCAGCACATGCTGGTAAGGACGAGTTGAGTAAGGATTGCGCACCACAATATCTTCTCCTCTCCAAGCGGCTCGTACACTGTCGGGGATGATACGGTCATTGGCAAAGTCGCCTCCGCCAATCACATTACCAGCACGAGCTGTTGAAATAGGAACTATAGCTTTCCCGTATTGGTCCGTAAAGAAGCAGCGTTTATAGCTATGTGTCACGAGTTCAGAGCAGGACTTGGAATTGCTATAGGGATCATATCCGTCTAATTCCTCGTTCTCGCGATAACCCCATTCCCATTCCTTATTAAGATACACTTTATCGGTGGTAACATTAAGGAAAGATTTTACATAATTGCTGTTACGGACACATTCTATGATGTTGACCGTTCCCATCACATTGGTCTCATAGGTGTAGGCAGGGTCTTTATAACTATCACGCACAATGGGTTGTGCTGCTAAATGGAATACAATCTCGGGTTGTGCTTCATCAAAGACTTTTTTCAATGCGGCATAGTTACGGATGTCGCCAATCACAGATTTAATGTCTTTTTCCAACTCTGCTATCTCAAATAGTGAAGGGTTGGTATTAGGGGCAAGAGAGTAACCGGTAACAATGGCACCGGCATTGGCCAGCATCTTACACATCCAGCTTCCTTTGAACCCTGTATGGCCAGTTATGAAAACTCGTTTTCCACGATAAAAATCTTCCAGTAATGTTGCCATTTTTCTATGCTTATTTATTTATCTTATCAATAGGGACCTCTCGCTCCCACTTCTTCCATGGCGCCGTGCCATTTTCAAGGAGGTCTTCAAGCAGTTTCTTTTCACGGATATTGTCCATGCACTGCCAAAAACCTTCGTGAATGTATGACATCAACTCACCTTCTCTAGCCAATCGTTCCAGCGGTTCACGCTCGAAAGGTTGCGAATCGCCATCAATGTAATCAAACACAGAGGGTTCCAGCACCATGTAACCGGCATTGATAGGAGATCCATCAATGGAGTTCTTCTCACGGAACGCTCGAACATTCATATCCTTTGTAATATCCAGCACCCCCTTGTCCTGCTTCATCTTAACAGCAGTAAGGGTAGCTTTCTTGCCGTGGCTCTTATGGAACTCAACCAGCTTATTGATATCCACATCGCACACGCCATCACCATATGTCATCATAAAGGTTTCATTTCCGACATATTCTTTCACTCGTTTGATGCGCCCACCAGTCATGGTGTTATAGCCGGTATCAACAACGGTTACCTTCCAAGGCTCCAGTTTGCTACGATGTACTATCATTTCGTTTTTTCCGCTACGGAAGTCAAACGACACGTCACTGTTGTGAAGGAAATAATTGGCAAACCACTCCTTGATGAATTCCTGTTTGTAGCCTGCACATATGATAAACTCATTATATCCATAGTGGGCATACTCTTTCATGATATGCCATAGAATGGGCATTCCGCCTATCTCAATCATTGGCTTGGGCTTAAAGACCGATTCCTCGCTGATTCGAGAGCCAAAGCCACCTGCTAAAAGAACTACTTTCATATTATTACATTATCTTGGTTTTTTCAGTTTACTCTTTGCAAACATAATCATACTATTTCTTTCGTATTTATTTACTCCTGTAAGAAACACGACAATACTCGTCCATAATGCAGAAAATAATGCAAAACCAAGAACGACGACGACTTTATCCCCAATAAGCGATCTCAACACAACCATAGGAGTGAAAGCTACCACTGAAGTCACCAATGATGGAAAAATCGTTTTTTCCCAATAATCCTTGTATGTGAACTCTGTTAGTTCTTGCATTATATATGCTTGGAATATTGTAGTAATCACCGTCAAAATAGCGGCTACGATTACATTCATATATGCAGGAAGCCCGACTTTATATAAAAAATAAACTATTGGTATGATAGATAAATTTATAATTGTATAACCTATTTGGTTCTTCCGTACCTTGCCTGTAGCTTGAATGCTGGCGTCAAAACCTGTACTAAGATTAGATAACATCCCATCTATTAACAAAACTGCAGTAAAGATTGCGGTCATCGGCGGGATGTTATTCTTTCCTAACCAAAGTTCCAGGATTGTATTCATACATAATAGTAATGGTACAGAAAGGACAAGCATGATAAGGAAAGTGTAGCGAGATACAGCATATACGAGGTTCAACGACCGCGTTGAGTTACCCTCTTGATTCTTCATTATTTGCGGAGTTACCGACTGACGCAATGTTATAGCAAACATTTTTGCCGCTTGACCAATATGATTTGCCACTCCAAAGGCCGCATTGACAGCATTCCTAAAAAACAAATTAATCACCATTGCAACACCTTGCGTCCGTCCAATAACTGCTGAAGTTCCTAACAACATCCATCCAGTAAACGACACAATCTCCTTATAATCCTGTTTATTCTTATTCAGTTTAAACTTTACAATATTTGGATATTTCACTTTACAATACCATTGAAAAGCGACTCTATTTGCAATATTCAACACTGCCATCAATACAGCATATAGCCTTAATCTATTCCCTATATAGTGAAGAAGGAATATACAGATAATGACTTGGAGTATAGCACGACATATGTCAATTATTGACATCGGTAAAAACTTTTCCTCGGCTAATAACAAACCATTACTTGGTACTGCAACAATCGTAAAAAATGTAGCGATGAGACTAAATATAAAAACGAAATGTGCATCACTAACTGTTGCATTTGTTATTGTAAGATAATTATTGATATAATATGCTCCCAAAGGCTCACCTATAACAATCAAAAGAATGGCCAAAGACACATGAATAAACATTAGTGTCGAGAAAACCTTTTGAGGATTCCCTTTTTCGCCTTTCCCTAATTCGACTACAATATAACGATTTGATGTTGCTATCATACTCGTGGAAATAATAGCCAACATCCCGACAATACCACCTACCACATTATATAGCCCATAATTATCTGCACCCAAAGCCTGTAGTATTAATCGGGAAACGATAAAACTACATACAATTGTTATTACCAATTTAATCGTGAGTACAATTGTATTAACTGCTATTTTCTTATTGTCATTCATTGTTATAATCAACAACCAAGGATGGCACTAATAATATTGTCACACGCATTCCCCCCGTTTGGAGGTAGAAGTTGTGTCTTTATATATTCCCGTCGCTTCTGACTATTGTTGTCGTTACCTTCTATCACTCGAATAATGAAAGATTCAATTTCGTTAATTGAACTGCCGTGTTCATAACAGTTAAAACCTTGTTTGACGAAATCAAACATTTCATCTATGTTATTTGTCTTTGAAACCAATACATCGCGGGTTTATCCATAAATAAATACTCCACGATGAACGATGCGCTATCATGGATAATAGCATCAGAGTATTTGAAAAGACCTATATATTCGCCTGTTTCTATCTGAGTATTAGGTAGGGTTTCCCATTCATTATAATATGAATCCGTTTTATCTTTTCCCCAAATATTCACTAATTTTTTATACAGATTAGGATGAGGTTTAAAAGCTATTGATACTTGTTTGCAATATTTTTTTGCAAACAGAAGCATCCCTTCTCCATAATCCAAAAATGTAGAAAACTCAATCCCGTTACCATTCGTTCCTTTTATAGAGTGGTGCGGAGCATAAATAATACGCTTTTTCCCTTGATTATCACGCCAAGGATCATTAAACATTCCTTTAGGCAAAAGCAATACATCCTGGATTGGAACTCCAGTAAATATCGTATTTCTTGAACGGTACCCTAAAACTTCTTTTCTTCTTCTTGCAATATCTTGATGCTCCACATAAAACTGCCAGCAATAATCAAATAATTCTTTTTCTATATGCACAGCATGTTTAGTCACCTCTATGCAATAGTCTAATCCGCAGAAAAGGCAATTTAGATTATTGTTAAAAAAATGCCCTTGAGAGTAACAACCCCTATATGGTTTATAATAAAAAACTATATCAGGAGAAATCAATTTAATACTCTTAACATTCGAATCTAAATCGATGTAATTATATCGTTTTGATTTTAAGTATGATTCTAACGTCATTTTTGCCCCTTCAGGATCATGGGATGTACTTATTCCTAATATGGGGAAAAATCGAGGATGTTTTAACATTGCCACATATAAAAGTTCGGATTTCCACGATGCTGCTTCTGAAACTATAAACAATACTTTAATAGTTTCTTTCTTACGCATCTTTTTGACCTTTTGTGGCACAGTAAGCCAATATGCCTCCAATTTTATATGGTACATTACCTTGCACCATATTTTATGATAAAAGTCTTTTGCTATTTGTTTGATACTATTCTTCATCTTTAATATGGTCAAAAGACATTTAAACAAATATTAAAACTTATATCTTTTCAATACCGAGATTAATCAAGCCATTCTTTAAAATAATGAGAAAATCTGCAATATCCTCTACATCAATCCTCCCTAACGCACAGATTCTAAATGTATTTGTGGTAGAAATTTTACCCGGGTAAATAGTAAAGCCATGCTCATAGCAGTAGTCATGAACCTTCTCAAAACTCCAATTGGGATTATCAGGATATTTCACAGACACCACCAAACCTGATTCAATTTTTGGATCAATAACCGTCTCAAAGCCTAATTCCTTAATACCCTTACGGATCGCTTCATATACTCTACGATGACGTGCAAATTTGGCATCCTCGCCCTCTTGAAAGTATTCCTTCAATGCTTGAATGGCAGCATAAATGGTCTGTACGGGTGGCGTGAAGTGCATTTCACCAGTCTTCTCAAAGTACTCATACTGCAAATAAAGATTGCAATAGTATGAACGCGTGGGGTAATATTTGGATGCCTTAATAATATCAGTTCTGCCGATAATAAATGACAAACCTGACATCGCCATCAAACCTTTTTGGGCAGAAGCCATGCAGAAATCCACATTATCTTTCACCATATCAAAAGGAATCATTCCTAGTGATGAAGTCGTGTCTGAGATAAAGATAGCATTATACTTATGAGCTATTGCTCCTATCTCACGAATAGGATTTAAAACACCCGTACCCGTCTCATGGTGGCAACAATAAACCACCGCTACATCGGGGTTCTCTTTCAGCGTTTTCTCAACATCATTCAGATTGGGCTGTTCAAACACACTTGATTTGAGGTCAATGTGCGGAATATGATACATCTGGCAAACCTCCACGGCACGGCTATTATACGCGCCATTATTCACTACAAGTATCTTCTTTCCTTCTGGAACAAGCGAATTAATGCAGATGTCAATATTAATAGTTCCTGAGCCACAGAAGAGAACAGAGGTGAACTCCGGCTCCGGTGCATGTGCGACCTTACACAAATCACTGCGCAGACCTTTCATTAAGCCTGCAAATTCTTTTTCACGGGGGCAAATATCAGGGACTACCTGAGCCAATTTTACCGTATCTGTAGTGGTAGCCGGGCCAGGATTTAACAGTACATTGCGCTTAATCTTTATATCTTTCAATTCCATTGTCTTAATCTTTAAGAAAGTTCATCAATGCCTCTTTGTTCTGAACGGGTGTCGTTGTCGGGCGGCCAAGGTCCTTGCGGTTGCCCTTCTTTACCTTCACCTCTATAAGTGCAGGGCTGTCAAGGCTTCCCGCCCTGCCGAGGATGGCATCAAGGTCAGCCTTGTTATCCACGCTGTAAGCGGCTTTGTAACCTACCGCCTTTGCAACGGCGGGAAGGTCAATCTTCAAACCCACGGTGGGCTGTCCGCCTACGCTGTCGTGGGCACCGTTGTTGAACACAACGTGTATGTAGTTCTTCGGGGCCTTGTTGGCAACAATTGCCATGCTGCCCATGTGCATGATGGCAGCACCATCACCGTCGAAGCACCAAACTCTGCGTTCCGGTTGTGCCAAGGCAATACCCAATGCTATCTGAGAGGCGTGTCCCATGGATCCCACGGTGAGGAAGTCGCGTTCGTGCCCCTGGTTCATCGCTGCGCGGTACTCGAACAGCTCCCGGCTGATCATGCCGGTGGTACTCACGATGCAGTCCTTTTCTCCGAGTGCTGCGGCTACGGTTTGTATTGCTTCCTCCCGGCTCATGCTGAGGTCGTTCTCTTCCACGTTCCGGAGTTTGTACTCATCAAAGGTATCCTTCTCAATCACTAGGGCAAAGACTTCCTTGTTCTGGAGGGCTTTCAGTGCTTTGGCAATCTGTTTTTCCGCCTTATCTTCTTCCTTGGCCAGCACCTCGTAGTTGATCCCCATCACGTTCAGAAGGCCGGTTGTCACCTTGCCCTGCTTTACGTGCTGCGGTTCGTCGTGAACGCCTGGGCGGCCACGCCACCCAATCAGCAACAGCACCGGGATGTTATATACTTCCTGGTCTGTCAGGGATGCCAAAGGGTTGATGATGTTTCCCTCTCCGCTGTTCTGCATATAGACGCAGGCCGGCCTGCCAGTGGCCAGATAATGACCGGCTGCAAGGCCTACCGCCGCACCTTCGTTCGCCGCGATTATATTGTGCTCCGCATCAAAGTGGTCCGTGATGTAGGCGCACATGTTTTTCAGCAGGCTGTCGGGGACTCCCGCAAAGCAGTCGATGCCGTTCAGTCTCAGTTTCTCTATGAAGTATTCTGGACGTATCATGTTATTTCTTTTTGGTTCCAGGAATAAGGTTCAGAATTTGCTTGATTGGCATACAGTACTCCTCTGACGCCTCTAAACAGCGAGTGGTTTCAAGAATACGCTCCGCACACTTTACCATTGCAGGATAAGCGGAACGCAACATGTGGTTAGCATAAATAACAATGTTGATACCCCAACTTGCCAACTCTTCTTCTGTGAACTGTGCATATGTGGTAGGAACGGCCACAATCGGAGTATGGTTATCTACCTCACGGAAACGCTGGCAGAACTCCTTTATGTCCATACCGTCCTTATTCTTGGAGTGAATCATGATACCATCAGCACCAGCGGCCACGTAAGCAAAGGCACGTTCCAGTGCGTCCTCAACTGGCTTACCAGCAATAAGGGACTCAATACGGGCAATAATCATAAAATCGCGAGTAACCTGTGCTTCCTTACCAGCCTGAATCTTGGAGCAGAAACCTTCAATGGTGTCCTGTGTCTGTACGGCATCAGTACCAAACAGTGAGTTTTGTTTCAGACCCACCTTATCCTCAATGATAACGGCACTTACACCCAGACGCTCTAATGTACGAACCGTAAAGACAAAGTGCTCGGTCTTTCCTCCAGTATCTCCATCATAGATTACAGGCTTGGTCGTCACTTCCAGAGAGTCGTTCAGATCATGCAGACGGGTTGTAAGGTCAACAGCCTCGATGTCGGGTTTTCCTTTGCTGGTAGAGTCAGTTAAGGAACTAGCCCACATGCCATCAAACTCGCGCACTTCATTACCCACCTCAACCTTGGTGTGCTCAATGATAAGCCCCGTAAGGCCGCAGTGAGACTCCATAATGCGAACAATAGGCTTTGCCGTAATAAGGCGACGAAGGCTCTTCAGACGAGCTTGTGGTGTTGTACCAAGAGATTCCAATTCTTCGGCAAGACCGCTGGATGTAATACCTTTGGTGTAAGGGATTTCAATCACCTGACCGCCCATAGCTTCCATCACTTTAAATACTTCATCACGTATATACTTATCAGGACCTTCCAACCAGTCGTCACCGTGGATAATGTAGTCGGGTTTGTATTTCACCAAATTGGGGACATAGCTCCAATCATCCTGCGGCACTACGTCGGCCACTCCCTGTATAGACCGCACAACGGTCTCACGTTGTTCGTATGTGAGGTAAGGAAGTCGCTTGTGGGTTGCGATTGCTTTGTCGGTGAAGAGACCAATGATTACGTCTCCGTACTCGGCACCCTTGTTGATGATATTGATAAGGCCGGGGTGCATAATGTCGGCTATCATGCCGAGGTAAACTTTCTTTGCCATTTGTATGTATTTGTGTGATTATTCTATTTTGATATTATCTTCTGCATACTTTAAGTCTTGAGAATCATCTATCTCATACCACTGAACATCATCCACTTTAAGGACATTCATCGGAGTGATGCGCTGAGACACGTCAAGAAGTTGAAACTCGTAACCGAGTTTGGGTTTTTCTGCCACAATCTTTTCATATTCGGAGCAGAGTATCTTAAAAAAAGAATTGCTTATCTTATGAATTCCCACCAGTTCGCCAGATGGCGTGATTTCGTCTTTGTTGACTGAACAGTTGATGAGTTCACACTTCTCGTTCATCTGCACGTAGTACTGATCCTGGAACTTAGTGACAGGCGTAATCAGCATCGCTGACTTGTAAGGGCATTCAAGCAACGAAGAAATTGCTCTTCGTTCAAAAACCAGATCGGATTCTAATAACAGGAAGTCATCTTCTCCTATGGCCCCACGACAGTTCCATAAGGTGTACATGCTGTTAGTTTCAGCAAAACGAGGGCTAAACACACACTGTACCTGCGGGTATTGTTGGGTCAAGGCTTCGTAGTGTTCCTTGTGGTAGCCTGTACCAATTATTATTTTTTCTATACCGCAGTCAATTAACGTTTTAATACTGCGGATAACCATGGGCTTCCCCCTGTATGGGATAAAGCCTTTGGGTATCATATCGGTGTAATGGCCAAAGCGGGTTCCCATCCCCGCGGCCATGATGACTGCTGTTTTTATCATATATGTGTTAATGCCAACAAAAAAGCATAAGAGATCCTTGAAAATAATGGAGATACAGCAATTACAATGCTTTTACGAGTCAACCGATTTGAATTTGTAATAATCGTCCACAACTTTTAGTGGACGCATATGCATTTCCATTATGAAATATTAATTTGCTTGTAAATTCTTACTCTTATTTCACCTCATAACTCTCCACGAACCTGAGAGCCCCTATCACTTTTTCCGTGTGAAAGGAAAGTTGATCATATGTCTTGTAAGCCCGTAACTGGGCTATAGCGGCTTGTGCATCAAGAGCCCCACTCTCATAGAGATTGACGGTCAAGAACACATTATCGTTCGCAACAGGGCCAAAGACCAGATCGAAATCATGTTTAACTGCATTCTCTCTTCTGCAGCCCACAACAAATTTTAGCCAGGATTCATCTACCCCATTGAACTCACGGATACGTAAAGACCTATCAGCCAATACTTCATCATCAATCTCATAAACAGATACGACAGATCTTGTAGCCCTAGCCCGGTCTTTTTTAATTATAGCCCAATGCTCAGCCTGCTCGGCAAGCGTAGTCGTGTAAAACCCTTTGCCAAAGTCTGTTTTCTTGCGACCATAACGAAGCATGGGCTTCCGAACCTCTACAACAGAACCGTGATATAATCTCATCTTTTTTTCCTCCTATCTATAAAACGATCAATCTCGTCCAAAACATAACCAGTGCCCTGTGTATGTAATAGGTCAAAGTGATTGATTAGGAATTCATCTATATTGTATTCCTTAAAAAGAGCCAATGCTTGTAACCCACTGATACCCTTACTGCGGGCATACTTTTCCAGATTATAAGCATAGAACTCAAAGGCCGATAAGGACACTTCATGAACTTTTTGCCTGCGGGCATGTTCAAATTCTTCATACAATGCGTCTAAACTCAAATACCACCATTTGGCTCCCTCATCATACAGTTCATTGTACATTGGGTTGGAGTATATGAACACCATGGCTTCGTCCAAAGAGATTCGTTTCCGCCGTGACACATACTCAGCCAATCTTGAGATCTTAACTGGCACTATACTATCTTCATAAACTCCCATATATTATCTATTTCGAGGCTCCGCCTATTTTTCCCTTACGTATTAATCTGAAAAATCGCATATTTGTCAGCCTTGGCTTTATTATTCAACAGGTTTTTATCGGTGGCAATGCTATGTCTTATTTCTTGGAGATTGCCAATCCTTAACAGAATTATCCTTTCACTTCCTCCCACAAAGCATCATTATCTATGTTGCCTTTAATCTTCGCCAGCAAATCTTTATTGTCCTTGTATCTCGAGGCCTTGAGGCCTTTCACGAACGAGCGGAGCAAATCCTTCCGGTCCAGATCGACGCTGCTGTCTTTCAATATCGGAGCGATGTCTCTCGCCGCTTTTTCCAGGTCATTCGGAAAGGCGTCGTCGGCTGTCCATTCTTCAAATACCTTCAAAACATGGGGCCTGATGGTGGCATCCTTTAGCGATTCTGCCAAAAAGTGTTGAATGAAGAGACCGGCATACTGGTCCCCTACACCGGCAACGCCCAGGCCACCCAGCAAATCGAAGTCGCCGCTGTCCAGCAATTTGAGGAATGCCGTTTTGAGCAATGAGAAGTCCTCCGGCTGAAGTTCACGCGCCAAAAGGAGTTCGTTCACATTGGCTATATCCTGCGGAACTTCGGTCAACCTCTCCAGAATGGATTTGGTGTCAGCCTTTCTGATACGCACGTACAGCCCATCGATGTCCTTATTAACCTGATTCACCAACTCACGAACCGTGGATTCTTTTTCTTCAACATCATTCCTGAGCCGCTTGATCCGTTTCTCCATTTTGGAAACGTATATTCCGAGCCCGACTGCAACTATCGTAACGATGATTCCGAAGGCGCTGACCAGCCTGTTTGATGCCGACAGCCCGTTCGAAATCACCTCATTCGACATTGACTGCATCTGTGCCAACTGCTCAGTCTTCGATTCAATCCGCTGAATATCGTCACTTACGCCATCCAACCTTTTCGACAAAGATTCAACGGTCTCTGCACCCTGAGCGCAGACACCTACGACCAAAACAACAATCAGCAACAGAGCTTTGAGGATTCTCATACAAAAGTATAGATTATTCCCACTAATACTTCCTCCACACCATCTTGTTCACCACGCCGACGTAACTCTGGATTATGCGGACGACTTTAGTGGAGACGTTCTCATCAACATAGTCCGGGACAGGAATGCCAGGGAGGCCGTCGCGGATCAGCGAAACCGCCACATCCACGCTCTGCAGGAGGCCCTGCGTGTCGATGCCGCTCAGCACGAAGCAGCCTTTGTCCAATGCTTCCGGGCGCTCGGTACTGGTGCGGATGCACACGGCCGGGAACGGATGGCCCACGGAAGTGAAAAACGAAGATTCTTCCGGCAGGGTTCCGCTGTCGGACACCACGCAGAAGGCGTTCATCTGCAGGCAGTTGTAGTCGTGGAAGCCCAGGGGCTCGTGCTGAATGACTCGCTTGTCAAGCTGGAAGCTTGAAGCCTCCAGGCGCTTGCGGCTGCGCGGATGGCAACTGTACAGAATCGGCAGATCATATTTCTCCGCCATCTTGTTGATGGCATTGAACAGCGACAGAAAGTTCTTTTCCGTATCGATATTTTCTTCGCGGTGGGCGCTCAGCAGGATGTATTTACCCTTTTCCAGCCCCAGCCTCTTGTGGATATCGGATGCCTCGATCTCCGCCAGATTGTTATGCAGCACCTCCGCCATCGGGCTCCCCGTCACATACGTCCGCTCCTTCGGCAGGCCGGTATCGGCAAGATACCGCCGCGCGTGCTCGCTGTAGGCCATATTCACATCGGAGATGATATCCACGATGCGGCGGTTGGTCTCCTCCGGCAGGCACTCGTCCTTGCAGCGGTTGCCGGCTTCCATGTGGAATATGGGGATATGCAGGCGCTTTGCGCCGATGACGCTGAGGCAGGAGTTGGTATCTCCCAGCACCAGCACGGCATCGGGCTTCAACTCAACCATCAACTGGTAGCTCCTTGCGATGATATTGCCCATCGTTTCGCCAAGGTCTGCCCCGACGGCATCCATGTACACATCCGGATCGGCAAGTTTCAAATCCTTGAAGAACACGCCGTTAAGATTGTAGTCGTAGTTCTGGCCCGTGTGAGCCAGGAGGCAGTCGAAATACTCTCTGCACTTGTTTATTACCGCCGCCAGGCGGATGATCTCCGGGCGGGTGCCCACAATGATGAGGAGCTTGAGTTTGCCGTTGTTCTTAAATTCAGCCATATTTCTATTCTACAGGTTCAAAGAAAGTATCGGGTTTTTGAGGGTTGAAGATTTCGTTGCAGTACATTACCGTGACGAGATCTTCGGTTTCTGAGAGATTAATGATATTATGGGTGTAGCCAGGGATCATGTGGACGGCTTCGATCCTGTCGCCGCTCACTTCCCATTCGAGTACCTTGCCCTCAGGGTCGTTGAGGTTGCGCTGCTGAATGAGGCCGTGGCCCTTGACCACTATGAACTGCTCCCATTTGGTATTGTGCCAGTGCTGACCCTTGGTGATGCCGGGCTTGCTGATGTTGATGCTGACCTGCCCGGCATTGAGGGTGTGGACAAGTTCGGTGAAACTTCCGCGGTCATCCACATTCATCTTCAGCTGGAAAGCGGTCTTTTCATACGGCAGATAGCTGAGGTAAGTGCTGTAAAGTTTTTTTGCGAAGCTGCCGGCAGGGATCTCCGGGATCATAAGGGTATTGGGCTGCCCGGCGAAGGATTTCAGAAGTTCTACTATCTCTCCCAGGGTAACATGGTGGGTGACCGGGCAGTAGCAGTAGCGGCCGGGAGATTTCTCGACTTCGCTCGAAATGACATTGAGACCGTCGAATTCGCAGCGGTGTTCTCTGCCTTCCAGGGCCGCAAGCATCTCGTCCACCAGGTCATCGATATACAGCAATTCCAACTCCACAGACGGGTCATTCACCGTATAGGGGAGGTCGTTCGCGAAGGCGTTACAGAAGGTTGCCACGGCAGAATTGTAATTCGGCCGGCACCACTTGCCGAACAGGTTCGGGAATCTGTAAACAAGCACCTTGGCGCCGGTTTCGCCGCCATACTTCAGGAAAAGGTCCTCTCCCGCCTTTTTCGAACGTCCGTATTCAGAGTCCCCGAAACGCCCCGTGAGCGAAGCCTGCTGCGAACTTGAAAGCATTACCGGGCAGGTATTCCCGTGCTTTTTCAGCGTATCCAGCAGCGTAGAAGCGAAGCCAAAGTTTCCTGCCATGAATTCAGCCTGGTCCTTCGGACGGTTCACCCCTGCCAGATTGAACACGAAGTCCGCCTCGCGGCACCATGCATCCAACTCCTCCGGAGTGGAGTCGAGATCGTATTCATACACCGCTTCAACCGCCAGCCCCGGATGCGTCCGGTCCTTACCGTCCTGTATGTTCTTCAGCGCCCAGCAAAGGTTCTTTCCCACGAACCCCTTCGCGCCCGTAACCAAAATTTTCATAAGATAGAGATTTCTCGACTACGCTCGAAATGACAAACTACTTTACTATATTCGGAATGCCGTTAAGTTCATTCTGAATATATTCAAGCGAAGCGATCTTCGCCTTGGTCTCTTCTAGGTTCAGACGATAGGTGTTGTCGCTGTTGAACTCCTCGATGGTGACCTGCCTCGTGTCGCCGTCCTTGAAATACTTGTCGTAATTGAGGTCGCGGTTGTCGGCGGGAACGCGGTAGAAATTCCCCATATCCTCCGCCTTGGCACACTCTTCCTTCGTAAGCAGCGTTTCATACATCTTCTCTCCGTGGCGTATGCCGATGACCTTTATATCCTCCTTCCTGCCTCCGAAGAGCTCGCACACCGCCTCCGCCTGCGTCTGTATTGTGCAGGCAGGAGCCTTCTGCACGAGAATATCGCCATTCTGTCCATGCTCGAAAGCGAAGAGCACCAGGTCCACCGCCTCCTCAAGGCTCATAATGAACCTCGTCATTTTCGGTTCAGTCAGGGTTATGGGGTTGCCGTGGCGGATCCGTTCGATCCAGAGAGGGATGACGCTGCCGCGCGAGCACATTACGTTGCCGTAGCGGGTGCAGCAGATCTTCGTGGCACCGGAGTAGCGGCTCTTCGCCACCGCAATCTTCTCCTCGATCGCCTTGGTGATACCCATCGCGTTGATAGGGTACGCGGCCTTGTCGGTAGAGAGGCATATCACGCACTTGACGCCCGCCTCGATGGCCGCATCCAGAGTATTGTCCGTGCCGATGACATTCGTCTTGACCGCCTCCATCGGGAAGAACTCGCAGCTGGGCACCTGCTTCAGGGCAGCGGCGTGAAATACGTAGTCGACGCCCTGCATGGCATAATGCAGCGTATTCCTATTACGTACATCACCGATATAGAACTTAATCTTGCCGGCCACCTCAGGCATGCGCGCCTGGAAATCATGGCGCATGTCGTCCTGTTTCTTCTCATCGCGTGAGAAAATACGGATTTCGCCAATATCCGTACGCAGGAAGCGGTTCAGCACCGCATTCCCGAAACTCCCCGTACCTCCGGTAATCAGGAGGACCTTGTCTTTAAAAACGCTCATATTGTGTTTGAATTAATTATCTTTCCGCCCTCATGGGGTTGTTCAAAAAGTCCTGATAGGCCAGGCGGATGCCGTCTTCGAGTTCGGTCCTGTAGGTCCAGCCGAGGGCCGTGGCCTTGCTGACATCGAGGAGCTTGCGTGGGGTGCCGTTGGGGCGGGTGGTATCCCACCTGATGGCGCCGGTGTAGCCGACCACCTTTGCGACCAGTTCGGTCAGGGCCTTGATAGTCAGCTCTTTGCCCGTACCTGCATTCACCGTCTCGTTCCCGGAATAATTGTTCATCAGGAACACGCAGAGGTTGGCCAGATCATCCACATACAGGAACTCGCGCAGCGGCGATCCGTCTCCCCAGCAGACCACCTCCGAAATGCCGGCGACCTTAGCTTCGTGAAAACGGCGGATAAGCGCCGGCAGGACATGGCTGTGCTCCGGATGATAGTTGTCGTTGGGGCCGTACAGGTTCGTGGGCATCACGCTGATATAGTCCGTACCATACTGGCGGTTCAGGAATTCGCAATATTTGAGGCCGCTGATCTTTGCCAGGGCATAAGCCTCGTTTGTCTTTTCCAGCGCCCCCGTAAGCAGGCAGCTTTCGGGCATGGGCTGGGGTGCCATCCTCGGATAGATGCACGACGAGCCCAGGAACTCCAGCTTTTTGCAGCCGTTTTTCCATGCAGCGTTGATAACGTTCATCTCCAGAATCATGTTTTCATACATGAAATCCGCGAGGGCGCTCTGATTGGCCACGATGCCGCCGACCTTCGCCGCAGCGAGGAACACATATTCTGGTTTCTCCTCCGCAAAGAACGTCTCAACCGCCTCCTGCCGGCTCAGGTCCAGTTCCTTGTGCGTACGCGTAATTATATTGGAATATCCCTGACGCTGCAGTTCCCGCACAATCGCGCTTCCCACCATTCCCCGGTGGCCTGCAACATAGATTTTGCTGTTCTTTTCCATTAATCCTCTATCTGTTCGCGCAGATACATCCTGCGCACCTTTTTCATATCATGCCGCACCATTATCCTTACCAGTTCTTCGAAGCTGGTCTTCTGTGGATTCCAGCCAAGACGCTCGCGGGCCTTCGTGGGATCTCCGAGCAGCTGATCGACTTCGGCAGGACGGAAGTACTTCGGATCAACCTCCACCAGCACCTTGCCGGTCTTCACGTCAATCCCCTTCTCATCCACGCCCTCTCCTTCCCAGCGGAGTTCGATACCCACCTCCCTGAAGGCGAGGGTACAGAACTCGCGGACGGTATGATACTGCCCCGTGGCAATCACGAAATCCTCCGGCTTAGGCTGCTGGAGAATCAGCCACATGCACTCCACGTAATCCTTCGCATAGCCCCAGTCGCGGAGGGAATTGAGATTTCCGAGGTAGAGTTTGTCCTGGAAGCCCTGGGCGATGCGCGCCGCGGCAAGTGTAATCTTGCGTGTCACGAAGGTCTCCCCGCGGCGTTCACTCTCGTGATTGAAGAGGATACCGTTGCAGCAGTACATCCCATAGCTCTCGCGGTAGTTCTTGATGATCCAAAAGCCGTAGAGCTTTGCCACTCCGTATGGAGAGCGCGGATAGAAAGGAGTGGTCTCCTTCTGCGGCACCTCCTGCACCAGTCCGTAGAGTTCGGAGGTAGAGGCCTGATAGATACGGCACTTGCCGGCAAGACCGGCGATACGCACCGCCTCCAGCAGGCGCAGCACTCCGATGGCATCCGCATCGGCGGTAAATTCCGGCACATCGAAGGATACCTTCACATGGCTCTGCGCGGCCAGATTGTAAATCTCATCCGGCTGAATCTCTGAAATGATGCGGATGAGGCTGCTGCTGTCTGTCATGTCCCCCCAATGGAGATTGATAAGACGGCGCTTCTTCATATCCCTCACCCACTCGTCGAGGTACAGGTGCTCGATGCGCCCCGTATTGAAGCTGGAACTGCGGCGTAGGATACCGTGTACTTCGTATCCTTTCTCAATCAGGAATTCGGCCAGAAAACTGCCGTCCTGCCCGGTAATACCGGTAATAAGTGCGACTTTGGACATATATTAATCTTTTATTTGTATCGACTCTACCGTACTCTTGATGTGAGCTTTGCTGGAAGCACCGAACACGACACTCTGCAAGTTCAGGCCATTGATATAGTCAAAACTCTGCCGGACCGTTATCGATCCTGACGCCAGCACGTTCATGGCCATCAGCTGGTACTTCGACGGATCATTCTCCGCTATCACGCGCTCATACTCTTCTTTTGAAGGATGCATATTGAACCCGGCGGCATTGATTGAAGAACAAATCACCACCCCGTCAATACCCCATTCCTCCAATTTACCCTTCAGGTAAGGCATGTTAAGCGTTATAAGCCCCGGGAGCACCTTGTATTTTTTACGGATATACTCGCAATAATGTTCAAACACTTCTTTGATATTATATCCAAGTATCAAGTCCGTAATGACATTCTGAAGGAACAGGCACTTGACATCAAGCCCGCGGAACATCTTATATTCCACATCAATGAGCATCTCCATCATGCGCATGGCATCCCTGGTAAACACAGCGGCAGTACCTTTGCCAATCATACCGAGTACTCCGCCGGCAGAATTCCCCTTGAACAGGACATCGCTGACAGCCGGAAAGATTCCCTTTTCATTTACCATATTGGCATACTTGTACGGATACGGGATCGAAGGGTACCATGCCAGCTCTCCATACTTGCTTTTATTCGCCCTGAAACAGTCACATATGGCTTCTGCGCGTTCGTTGCTGTTAAGCATCACGGCTTTCACGCCGCAGTCGAAGGCATTGTCATAAACCTCGAAGATATTGTCTATGTTGCCGAAGCGCTTCAGCATCTCCTCCGCCTTCTCCTGCGAACGATGGTTGATGCCGAAAAACTGGTTATCACCAAAAACGATTCTGTCTATCTTTTCCATTCCGGTACCCTTTTTTAGTTGTTGTCAAAAATCGTATGTATAACCTCCTGCGTATCCACCGCTTCGCGGAAAGCGCACCCGCGGCTCTTACGTCCCGCCAGAACCGCATCGGCGAATTCATACAGTTGATTAGTGAAACTCGTTCCGCGGACATAGAACGGGCACGGATCCGGAAGCATGTTCATCGGCACGCTTGTCCAGCCTTCCGGCAGCCCGTGTTCTTTGTTTTCCTCACGGAGGAACAGGCGATAACCATATAAATCAGCCTGAATCTTTCCCTTTGTGCCATGAATGTCTATCTTAAGCATGGGTTTGCGATATGTGTAATCGCTCCAGTTAACGTGGATATTCGCACTCACGCCGCCTTCGTACATCAACTGGGCCTCACTTATGTCTTCCACAGCCTCGCTGTAAACCTGATTCATCAGCGTACCGATTACTTTCTGCGGCTTGCCAAAGAAGAATTCCATCAGATCAATAACATGGCTTCCCATTTCATAAGTAGCGCCTCCGCCGTTTTCCCGTTTACTGCGCCAACCCTTCTCAGGCTGCATCTTGCTGATGGTGGAACTCAGGAACATAGCGTTCACATGGCACACCTTTCCTATCAGTTGCTGATCAAGCATCTCCTTAACCTTGTTGAACACCACATCGAACCTGTACACATAACCGACCTGATTGACCAGCCCCTTCTGTTCGAAAAGGTCAGCCAGTTCCCGAGCCTGCGCAGGAGAGGTGGTGAAAGGTTTCTCACAGAACACGCATATCCCCTTTTCCGCGGCCATCTTACACACCTCATAATGCATTACCGACGGTGTACAAACGATTACGGCATCCACCAGACCACTGTTCAGCAAATCCTTATAATCCTCAAACATGCTGACATCCGGAAGATACTTCCTTATCATATTGAGCATTAAGCTTGATGTATCGGCGATGGCCGTCATTTTTACAGCAGGATTGGAATTAATAATGCTGTAGTGGGTGATGCCCATACGGCCCATACCGATGATTCCTATTCTGACTTTATCCATATGGCAATTATTACTTCTTTCTTTACTTAAAACTGTTTAGCACGCGGACCACTTCTTCAGCATCTTCCCCGCTTACCGCCTGATTCATAGGGATACTCAGCTCCTGTGCATGAATCTTCTCCGTGACAGGATAACTCCGCCCGTTCCATTCTTTATAGCACTCCTGCTTGTGTGGAGGTATGGGATAGTGAATCAAGGTCTGGACACCGTTCTCCTTCAGGTACTCCTGCAACTCATCGCGGCGACCGCATAAAACCGGGAACTGATGATACACATTGTTCTCGTCGTCTATACGTTTGGGAAGCGTAATCAGCGGATTGTTGATGTGGGTATAGTAGTAATCCGCCAGTTCCTGACGTTTCCTGTTATCTTCATCAAGATATTTCAACTTGACATCCAAGACCGCAGCATCCATTTCCGACATGCGGCTGTTCATACCGACATACTTGAACACATACTTCTTCTGGCTGCCATAGTTGGCCACGGCACGTATGACGGCTGCCAGTTCCGCATCGTTGGTGGTCACTGCACCGGCATCGCCGAATGCGCCGAGGTTCTTGCCCGGATAGAAAGAATGTGCCGCCGCATCGCCCAGGGCGCCTGTCTTAACGCCCTTCCAGGCACAGCCCTGGCTTTGGGCGCAGTCTTCCATCAGTTTCAGGCCGTGCTTCCTGCATATCTCACCGAGTTTGTCGTTGTATGCGACACGCCCATAAAGATGGACAATCATTACGCCCCTGGTCTTTGGAGTGATGGCCTCTTCTATCCTGTCAATGTCAATCTCCAGGTTCTCCCAAGTGGGTTCGACCAGCACCGGGATAAGATTGTTGCGGGTGATGGAAATAATCGTGGCGATATAGGTATTGGCAGGAACGATGATTTCGTCACCGTCCTTCATGACACCCAGTTCCTTATATCCTCGCATCAAAAGATATAGTGCATCGAGGCCGTTGGCCACTGCGATGCAATGATCTGTCCCGATATAACCGGCATAGTCTGCCTCAAACTTGTTGTTCTCGTTACCCTGCAGGAACCATCCGGAGTCGATGACACGATTGACGGCGGCCTTGTATTCATCACCGTGCATGGCGGTGACTGCCTGCAAATCCAATAGTTTAACCATTGTTTCCAGTCTTTATATATTCCAAATAATCATCGTAATCGCGGATATAATCATCCTCCGAAAAACCGTGGGATGCCAGCACAAGGCAGATGCTTCCGGAGGAAAAGCCTTGTTCTGACGCCCATATTCCCGGCGGCACGTGAAGTCCCCAGAAGGGCCTGTTCAACAGCACCGTTCGTTTATTGACGCCGTCATCCAAAACTACCTCGAATGCACCCGATGCCGCTATTATGAACTGGTGGCACTCCTTGTGGGCATGTGCGCCGCGGTCCTCTCCGCCTGGGATGTCGTAACTGTAAAATACGCGGTTGATATTAAACGGCACATGAACGTTTTCATACATGAATGTCAGGTTGCCTTCATCGTCATGCATCTTGTTCAGTTCGCACAAAGAGCAGTCAAAGACGCTCCTGGCCTCCTGAAGCATGCTCTTGCCCAATGGATTATTCAGCTTCACGGAGGTCTTGGCATCCGTGATGGTCGGCACCTTTGAGCCGTCCATGCGCCATGCTATGTATTCTCCGTAGTCGGACACATAGTCTTTCTCGTCGTATTCCGTCGAAGAAAGGACCAACGCCAGAGAGTTGGTGGAGAAGTTCGTCATTGTTCTCCACATACCGCCAGGAACATGCAATCCGTAATACGACCTGTTCAACGGGAATACTTTCTTTTCCTTGCCGTCATCCACCACGACATCGAAACTCCCGGACAGGGCAACGATGAACTCCTGGGTTTCGCGATAGGCATGACCGCCACGGTCGCAGCCTCCCGGCACGTCATATATCCAGTGCACGCGCTTTATCTCGAACGGACACTGCCTGATCTGCTCTATTATCGACAGATTACCGCGTGGATCCACAATCTTGGGAAGCTGGATTATCTTACAATCGTTTATTGTCATAATCTGATTCATTCATAATATTTTTTACCGACAAGCC
>Ga0265298_10002639_pt1 | contig 24609 bp, 16 predicted proteins | sample AusTroGonzalo_MG_3_FD_193486 | JGI IMG/M metagenome (GOLD analysis project Ga0265298, IMG submission 193486) | Bovine rumen microbial communities from tropical cattle in Woodstock, Queensland, Australia - Gonzalo_01 | ecosystem: Host-associated > Mammals > Digestive system > Stomach > Rumen ...
AGAAGGTAAAACCCGCGGATCTGCTCCGGAGCATCTGGTTCCGGAATGAGCAGACAGCCGCCCAGAAACTGCCGGAGAAGAATCCCTGTCTGCGCTGTTCGGCTCCCTGCGAAAGGGCCTGCGTCCGTGCCGGCCAGGTACCGATTCGGGATCTGATTGGCCGGCTGTATTATCAGGTGCTGCCGGAATGCGAAACGCCGCTGCCGAAGAACGAGGATCGGCTGAAGTGTGACCTGTGCGGGGTCCCGCTGGAGAATCCGTTCCTACTTTCCTCCTCTGTGGTGGCCAGCACGTACGATATGTGCGCCAGGGCGTTTGAAGCGGGCTGGGGAGGCGCATGCTTCAAGACGATCTGTACGCTGGACATCCATGAGGCTTCGCCCCGCTTTTCCGCAGTCGTCGGCAGCAACGGCGGCATTATGGGCTTCAAAAACATCGAACAGCTTTCCGACCACAGCGTGAAGGAAAACATGGAGATTTTCCGCAGACTGAAGGAAAACTACCCCTCGAAATTCATCCTGGCCTCCATCATGGGGCAGAATGAGGAGGAATGGGGCGAGCTGGCACTTCTGTGCGAAGAGAACGGCGCGGACGCGGTGGAACTGAACTTCTCCTGCCCGAACATGGCAGAAGGCGGACTGGGCAGCGATATCGGGCAGGTGCCGGAGCTGGTGGAGCGGTTTACCCGGGCCGCAAAGCAGGCATGCCATATTCCCGTGCTGGCCAAACTGACGCCTAACGTGGCGAACATGAGCGAGGCGGCGGAAGCCGCGAAACGCGGCGGCGCGGACGGAATTGCCGCGATCAACACGATCAAGTCGATCGTCGGCGTCAACCTGCATACGTACGTGTCTTCCCCCGCTGTCCGCGGACAGAGCGCCGTGGGCGGATACAGCGGAAACGCGGTGAAACCGATTGCGCTGCGGTTTATCGCGGAGATGGGGAAGAACCCGAAACTGCGGGGCATGCATCTGAGCGGCATGGGCGGCATCGAAAGCTGGCAGGACGCGGTGGAGTTCCTCCTGATGGGCGCATCCACGCTTCAGGTGACTACGGCGGTGATGCAGTACGGATACCGGATCATTGACGACCTGAAGGCCGGGTTGAATCTGTACCTGGCGGAAAAGAACTTCAGCAGCGTGAAGGAAGTTGTCGGTCTGGGACTGGAAGCCCTGAGCGAGACGACGGACGTGCTGGAACGGGATACGGTGATTTTCCCGCATTTTGAGAGGGAACGCTGCATCGGCTGCGGCCGGTGCGAGATTTCCTGCGCGGACGGCGGGCATCAGGCGATCCACCTGGACGAAACAAGGCATCCGAAGCTGGACGGAAAGAAGTGCGTCGGGTGCCATCTGTGCATGCTGGTGTGTCATCAGCTTGCGATTGTTCCGGGAAGGAAGAGGATCAGGAAAATATGATTGGGGGCTTTCCTGCCCATCCAACAAAGGCTCCACCGGAGCCTTTGCCCCCAAGCCCCTTCGGCAGGTAGATAAATGAGAATATGGTAAAACACTTTCGGCCGGAAGATAAAGAAATGAACTTCGGGGAACTGTTCATTTAGTCTTTTTCCTGAAAAAACTCAATTTCCTCGCCCAGTGGGCCAATACAGAAGGCCATGCGGGCACGACACTCGGGAACGGACGGGATGACGATATCGTTCGGCTCGATGAATACTTTGTATCCGGCAGAACGGACTCTGGCGATGATTCCGTCCACATCATCTGTGGCGTATGCGGCATGGCGGATTGCGCCTTTGGTTTTGATGCCTTCACCGTTGCAGAAGATCTCCAGCAAGACGCTGCCGCAATCGATCATGATGCCTTCCGGCCACTCCCTTTTGACGGAGAAGCCGAGCAGGTTCAGATAGAAATCCTTTGCCTTGTCAAATTCTTCTTTCGTTCCGCATTTCATGGAAATATGATGCATTCCCGTGACCATAGAATGTGATCCTCCCCCACATTCGAATATGTTTTTTGCTTGGAATTCATCACTATAGGATGAATTAAGTGGATTTCGCCCCAAAAACAGAATGCTTCTCCCACTTTTTGAACGGAAACGGAATTCTGTTCCTTCTTAGGATATCGCACCGGGGAAAGGGAAACAAGCACGGGTTCTGTATTTTTTCCGGGGAAGAGGTCAGACACAGATGAATGAAAAGGTTGAAATGCTAAGGGAGATCATCAGCCGGTCGAAACGGATTGTGTTCTTCGGCGGGGCGGGGGTATCCACGGCCAGCGGGATTCCGGATTTCAGGTCCGGGACGGGACTGTATGCGGAAGAGGCTGACGGACTGAGCCCGGAGATGATTCTGAGCAGGAGCTTTTTCTATCTGCAGCCGGAGAGATTCTTTGATTTTTACCGGAAGCATATGCTGCATCCGGAAGCCATGCCGAACGCGGCGCATCGGTATCTGTACGAACTGGAGAAACAGGACAGGCTGCGGGGAATTGTGACACAGAATATTGACGGGCTGCACCGGAAGGCCGGGAATATCCGCGTATACGAGCTGCACGGGAATGTGAACGAGAACTGCTGCATGGAATGCAACGCTTCTTATCCGATGGAGACAATACTGCATTCGGTGGGTATTCCGCGGTGCGAATGCGGCGGAGTGATCAAACCGAATGTCGTTCTATACGGAGAACCGCTGGAGAAATATGTATGTATCGGGGCAAGGCGGGAGATCGCTAACGCTGATACGCTGATCGTTGCGGGAACCTCCCTGACGGTGGAACCGGCAGCGTCATTCATTGAGGATTTCAGAGGGAGAAACCTGGTGGTGATCAACCGGACGCCCACGAAGGCGGATGAAGGGGCAGAACTGCTGATCCGCGGGGATGTGGCAGAGGTGTTTCATTTTCTGAATAAAAAATATTGACAACGATCAAAAAGAGAGTATAATTCTTCTTGAAGGTCAAAGATAGTCAAAGAATTGACCTTCAAGGAGGAACATGTTATGGATATGAATCAATTCACGCAGAAGACCGTCTCCGCGCTTCAGCGCGCACAATCTCTTGCCATCGAATATCAGCATATGCAGGTAGAGCAGGAGCATCTGCTCCTGGCCCTTACCGAAGACGAAAACGAGCTGATTCCGCAGCTCCTGACAAAGTGCGGCCTGTCCGTTCCGGCCTTTGTTGCCGGCCTGAAGGACAACCTCGACCGTACCCCCCGCGTCTCCGGTTCCGGCCGTGAGCCCGGCAAGGTCTATATTGCCGGCGACGTTGAGCAGGCACTGGTGGAAGCGGAGAAAATCGCCAAACGGATGAAGGACGAATACCTGTCTGTTGAGCACGTATGGATGGGAATCACCGCGAAAGCTTCCGCCAACGTGAAACGGCTGCTGAAATCACTGGGTTACAGTGAAGACGCTTTCCTGAAGGCACTGAGCGAAGTGCGAGGCGCCGCCCGGGTGACCTCCGACAGTCCGGAGGACACTTATGACGCCCTGAAGAAATACGGATCCGATCTGGTGGATCTGGCCCGGAAGCAGAAACTGGACCCGGTGATCGGCCGTGACAGCGAGATCCGGAATGTAATCCGGATTCTTTCCAGGAAAACCAAGAACAACCCTGTGCTCATCGGTGAGCCCGGCGTCGGCAAGACCGCCATCGCCGAGGGCCTCGCCCTGCGGATCGTCCGCGGGGACGTACCCGACAGCCTGAAGGACAAAACCATCTTCTCCCTGGATATGGGCAGCCTGATCGCGGGCGCCAAGTTCCGGGGCGAGTTTGAGGAGCGGCTGAAGGCCGTACTGGCGGAGATCAAAAAAAGCGACGGGAAAATCATCCTCTTCATCGACGAGCTGCATACCATTGTCGGAGCCGGCAAAGCGGACGGCGCCATGGACGCCGGCAACCTGCTCAAGCCCATGCTGGCCAGGGGCGAACTGCACTGCATCGGCGCCACGACCCTGAATGAATACCGCCAGTATATTGAAAAGGACGCCGCCCTGGAACGCCGGTTCCAGCCGGTGATGGTGGCTGAGCCGACGGTGGAGGATACCATTGCGATCCTCCGCGGACTGAAGGAGCGGTATGAAGTATTCCACGGCGTCAAGATCCAGGATAATGCCCTGATCGCTGCCGCGACCCTTTCCAACCGGTATATTACCGACCGGTTCCTGCCGGACAAGGCCATTGACCTGGTGGACGAGGCCTGCGCCATGATCCGGACGGAGATCGATTCCCTGCCATCCGAGCTGGACGATATCCGCCGGCATATCATGCAGCTGGAGATTGAGGAAGCCGCCCTGAAAAAGGAGGAGGATTCCCTGTCGAAGGCGCATCTGGAAGAGGTGCAGAAAGAACTGGCGGAACAGCGGGATCAGTTCAACGCCATGAAGGCCCGATGGGAGGCGGAAAAGGAAGCCATCGGCAAGGTCAGCAGCCTGCGCGAGGAGATCGAGCGCGTGAACGCCGAGATCGAAAAGGCAGAGCGGACCTATGACCTGAACCGCGCTGCGGAGCTGAAGTACGGCGAGCTGCCGAAACTGAAGCAGGAGCTGGAGAAGGAAGAAGCGATCGCAGAGGAGAGCAAGAGTGAAAACAGCCTTCTGCGGGACAAGGTGACCGAAGAGGAAATTGCCCGCATCGTCGGCCGCTGGACCGGTATCCCAGTTGCTAAACTGATGGAAGGCGAGCGGGAGAAACTGCTTCATCTGGAGGATGTGCTGCATGAGCGGGTTATCGGCCAGGACGAAGCCGTGAAAAAGGTTTCCGAAGCTATTCTGCGCTCCCGCGCCGGCATTCAGGATCCGAACCGGCCTCTCGGCTCCTTCCTCTTCCTCGGCCCGACCGGCGTCGGCAAGACCGAGCTGGCCAAAGCCCTGGCCCAGGCGCTGTTTGACGATGAAAAGAACATGGTCCGGATCGATATGTCCGAATACATGGAGAAATTCAGCGTATCCCGGCTGATCGGGGCGCCTCCCGGATATGTGGGCTACGATGAGGGCGGCCAGCTGACCGAAGCGGTTCGCCGCCACCCGTACTGCGTCGTCCTGTTCGATGAAGTGGAAAAGGCCCATCCGGATGTCTTCAATGTCCTGCTGCAGGTGCTTGATGACGGCCGGATCACAGACAGCCAGGGCCGCACCGTGGATTTCAAGAACACCATCCTGATCATGACCAGCAACCTGGGGAGCGAGTTCATCCTGGACGGTATTGCCGACGGGGAAATCTCGCCTGACGCCCGCGCGCAGGTCGACCGGCTGCTTCGGACGCATTTCCGTCCCGAGTTCCTGAACCGGATTGATGAGATCGTGTATTACAAGCCCCTGACCAGGGACGAGATCGGTTCCATCGTCCGCCTGATGATCGCCGGCCTGAACAAGCGCCTGGAGGACAAGCAGCTGAAGGTCACCCTGACCGATGACGCCATGAACGCCGTGATCGACAGGGGATTCGATCCCGTGTTCGGCGCCCGCCCGCTGAAACGGTACCTGCAGAGCCATGTGGAAACCCTCATCGCCCGCAGGGTCATTGCCGCGGATGTGGCACCCGGCACCGAACTGGTTGTTGACCTCGACCCGAACGGGGAGATTGTCATCCGATAAGAAAAGGGGAAGAGCTTTTATGGCTCTTCCCTTACTTCGTAATCAGGTCACTGAGTTTCTTGCTGAAAAAGAAGTCATGAACCAGCTGATCGAATTCGGTCCACAGAGGGAGCGTTTTGCATGCGCCTTTCCGCGGACAGTCATTGACCTCCTCCGCGAGGCAGGCAACCGGCGAGAGCGTTCCCTCCATCAGTTCCAGGATTTCACCCACCGAATAGTCCTCCGGCTTCCGGGTCAGTCTGTAACCGCCGCCTTTTCCGCTGGCGCCGGTCAGCAGGCCCCCGGCGACCATGTCCTTCACGATGATCTCCAGATATTTTTTGGATATTTCCTGTCTCGCGGCAATATCCTTGAGGGGGATATACTTTCCCTGATCATGCTCAGCCAGATCGATCATTACGCGGATGGCATACCGTCCCTTGGTTGAAATCATACGGATCCCTCCTGCAGAAATATGACCTATTATACTATAGGGCGAATGGGTTTTCAAGGGAAGAAAGAGTGGGGATCAGTGACCTTTACGGTATTCACCGGGAGTCTGGCCGGTGAGTTTTTTAAAAGAACGCGAGAAATGCGCTACATCGGTGTAGCCGGTTTCTTCCGCAACCTCCTGGATGTTCATGCCGGGGGTCCGGAGGAGTGATTTTGCTTTCTCAATCCGCATGCTGCCGAGGAGGTCGAAGAAGCTTTTGCCGGTTTCCCGGTTCAGGAGCTTCGACAGATGCCACTGGCTGACATACACATGATCGGCAATATCACTGAGGGAAAGATGCTGCTGCATGCAGTTTTCCCGCATATAGTCCAGGGCTGCGTTTACGATAAAATTACCGGCTTCTGAAGCTCCATCCGGTCCCTCGGCATTTTCCGGCTGCTCCGCATCTTCGGCGGGGAGCCGGTTCAGCTTTTCAACCATGACGCGGAGGGCCTCCTTGAGTTCGTTCAGGTTACTCGGCTTCAGCAGATAGCGGCAGACGCCCAGGGTAATCGCCTGGCGGGCGTAATCAAAATCCCGATAGGCGGTGAGGACAACTGTCTGCATCCGCGGGAACTCGCTGCCGAGGGCGGCAAGCATGGTGAGACCGTCCATGTTGGGCATGCGGATATCGGTAAAGAGAATATCCGGCTTCAGTTTCCGGATCAGATCCAGGCCTGTCCGGCCGTTTGTGGCTGTACCCACAACTTCACAACCCATTTCTCTCCACGGAATAACGGTGGAGAGGCCTTTCAGGATCAGGGCTTCATCATCAACAAGAATAACGGAATACATTTTAAATCACTCTCCAAAAGGTTTGAGTTTCATGACTTTCTGCCAGCAGTCATCAGCGGACATGCTGCCATCGGCTACAGCCGGCACGCACTCCAGGAGCCAGGTTTCCCGGGCCTGCTGATTCATGGCATCCTGCAGCGGTTGAGTCATATGGCGGGTTTCGGTCATCTTTACCCAGGAAGAACGGAGACCGCCGGTCATTTGCTGATTGTCCAGCTTCTCCAGGCTTTCCTTTGAGGTGAGTGAAGCCAGCAGGGAGACGGCGGCATCCTTCCGATTGCTGTTCCAGGCTTTTCGGGTGAGAAAGAAACCCATTGAGACCCCGCCTGGATAGCACTCCGCCTGACCGCCGTTGCGAAGGGGCATCGGGAGGACAACGATGCTGTCCATCTGCTGATCAGAGAAAGAGGCAACCTGCCAGCTGCCGTCGAACTGCATGGCAGCCTTCCCGTCCAGAAAGAGCCCGGTAGTGACGCTCTCCGTGGTGAAGGCGGTGTCATCCGGGAAAGCGCCGAGTTGATACAGCTCCCGGATGAGGTTCATGGCTTCAAACCAGGAGGCAGGGACTTCTTCAAAGGTTTTCGGCCGCAGCGCCAGCTCCTCAGGCGGAACGCAGGCAAGCATCGCGAATTCCGCCAGATAATGCGGGATATCCGAAAGAGAAACTGAGATCGGAACAATGCCGTTGGCCCGGAAAACCTGAATCGCGCGGACAAGTTTTTCCCAGTCTGTCGGAAGGTCCAGGCCGAAACGGTCAAACAGATCCGAGTTTACATAAAGCCCTTCCCAAAAGGAATAGAGCGGGACGGCATAGACCTGCCCGTCGGCTTCTTTCAGGACATCATCCTGAGGGAAAGAAAGGTCCGGATAGGAGGCGTTGATTTCTGCCAGGGGGACCAGCCGGTTCAGGAGAAGCTTACTGTCTGCGCCGGCAGCGAAGAAGAAGAGAACGTCCGGCTCGTCGCCCGCGGCAAAACGCTTGAGTACGCCGGCCTTCCAGGCCTCATTGCTGGTGGAAGATTCATCCATAACGGTATAGCCGGTAGCGTTCTCAAAATCGCGAAGAATAGAGACGTAGGCGTCGCCGGCGCTGTTGCCGCCGCCGAAGCAGCTGATCGTATGGAGGATGATGTCTTCGGCGCCTGCGCAGGAGACAAGCAGGGCGAAGGCAAGCAGGATGCTGCTTATTCTTCTGATCATGAGGCTGAGTCCTCCTTTGAATGAGGGGTTTCTTCAGGTTGAGGGATCATAATTTCAACGACGGTTTCCTCATCCGGGGCGCCGGTGACAGTCAGGACAGCCTGTGATCCGAAAAGCAGACGGAGACGGCTGGCAATGTTCGCCAGGCCGAGGTGATTGCTTTCGCAGGACTCTCCGGAAAGGGCGGCGTCGATTCGCGCACGGTCTTCCGCGTCAAGACCGCGGCCGGTGTTGGCAATCTGCATTCTCAGGCAGTTATCTGTCCGACGGACCGAGATCCGGATCGTTCCTTCGCCCGCCGGAGCGATCCCGTGATCCACTGCGTTTTCCAGCACCGGCTGAACGGTCAGAAGGGGAACGATGCAGGTTTCCGCCTCCGGATCAATATCACGGGTGATGATCAGGGAATCGCCGAAGCGCTGCTGGATGAAAAAGATGTATCCTTCCGCCACTTCCAGTTCCTCCCGCAGGGGGACGACGCGGCGGTTTTTCCGTCCGAGGGTTGCATTGAGCAGGACGGAGAGGGCAGAAACCATGTTTTCGATGGTCTCGCTGCCCTCCATGCGGGCCTGCCAGTTGATCGTCTCGAGGGCATTGTTCAGGAAATGAGGATTGATCCGGCTTTGAAGGGCCTGGATCTGGGCGTTTTTCAGCTCGATCTCGCTCCGGTACGTCTTCTCGATCAGCTCCCGCAGGCGGACGGACATGTTGGAGAAGGCAACACCCAGATCTCCCAGTTCATCTCCGCCCCGCATGGGCACGGTGACGCCGAGTTCTCCGGCCTCGATGCGCCGGGAGGCATCGGCGAGCATGCCGATCGGCCGGGTGATCCGCCGGCGAACGAAAAGGACGATCAGCAGCAGGATGGGAATCAGCAGCAAATATAACAGCAGGGTAAGGTTCCGGAAAGTATAGAGCTCGTGATACTGTTCGGCACGGTTCAGGGCCAGGAGCAGGTGCAGGTCGTAATGATCCCCGGTTTCGGACTGGACATAGCGGAGCGTGTTTTCCTGAGGGAGATCCGTAAACCCTTCGGGGAGGGATGCCCAGTCTGTTTCGCGGTCCCCGTATTCGTCAACCAGCAGGCTCATATTTGCCTTCCAGCCGGACTGCAGGGTGATCAGCGGCTCCAGAACCTGATTCCGGTTCAGACCGAAAACCAGGGTGCCGGTGTTTTCCATACGCAGATTCAGCACGTTCCGGATGAAGCACATCTGTTCTCCGCTGCCGGTGAAGAGAGATTGGGTATCCAGGGATTCCGCAGCATGAGAAACAAGTGCTTCGTTTTCACGGAAGAAATCGGAGGCGGCGCTCTGACCGGATGGGTTGCTGATCAGCAGGCCATCGGAGCCCGCAGGGATGAAGGCGGCAAAGGTGAAGAACCGGTCCCGGCCGAACTGCTGATCCAGATAGTTTCGGGAAAGCCTCAGGAACTCGGCATTGCTGATGGCGGAGGAACGCCATTGGTTCCAGGCATTGGCCAGTTCCTCATCATAGACTGCTTCCTGCCCGAGGGCCACGATGCGGTCCAGATTCTGAACGGTGGTATTCCAGGCGTATTTTGCATTGCTGACCAGGGCGGATTCGACGTTTTTCTGAACGCTGCCGAGCAAAATGTGCCGGGCAAAAATGCCCAGCACGATTGTCGGGATCATGTAGCAAAGGAGAAGGATGAAGACGATCTGGAAGCGCAGGCTGAACAGGCCCCGATGATGATAAAGGGGTTTTCCTGCGACAGATCTGCGTTTCGTCATAATGTTCTTTCCCGGGGGCTTTCCTGCCCTTCCAACAAAGGCGCCACTGGCGCCTTTGCCCCCAGACCCCCTTCGGCTTTCATGAAAATGTGGGTTTAAACTCCTTCGGGAGGAAACGGCAAACCGATATGTTCCGCGGCGAGGCGGACAAGGGACTCGGCCAGGATCGCGGTTTCGGCTTCGGCAAAAATTCTGACCCTTGGTTCCGTGCCGGAGAAACGGATGATGATCCAGCCGCCATCCAGATACAGCTTGCAGCCGTCGAGAAAGCTGACTTTTTCCACGGGCAGGGGCAGCACGGGGAGATCGCGGCGGATCATGATCTGCTGATGAATCCGTCCACGGCTTTCTGTGGTCAGGGCCCAGTCGAACTCAGCCATATGCGCTTCGCCGAAGCGCTCATAAATCTCCAGGATCAGCTTGCTCATGGGCTTGCCGGTGACGCAGAGCATTTCCAGCAGGAGAGAAGCAGCATAGAGACCATCCTTGCCGTGAATATGCCCTCGGACGGTGAGACCGCCGGAGGATTCGCCGCCAATCAGGGCGTCATTGGCCTCCATGCCGGCGGAGATATGCTTAAAGCCGACCGGAACCTCAATACACGGCTGTCCGTAGGCTTCGGCAACCCGGTCAAGCAGGTGCGTGGTGGCAATGTTCCGGACAGCAGCACCTTTCCAGCCCCGGAAAGCCAGCAGGTAGTAATACAGGAGCACAAGGATTTCATTCGCCGAAACATAGCGGCCTTTCTCATCCACAATGCCCAGACGGTCCGCGTCCCCGTCAGTGGCGATACCGACATCCGCGTGGTGTTCCAGGACGGCCTGCTGAAGATCGACCAGGGTGGCGGGCGTCGGGGCGGGCAGATGCCTGCCGAAGAAGGCGTCATGCCGGTCGTTGATCACGTCCACATCGCAGCGGCAGGTATACAGGATGGTCTGCAGACCGGTGAGGCTGACGCCGAACATCGGGTCAAGCACCACACGGGGATGACGCTTGCGGATCTCATCGGTGCGGATCTGGGAAAGGATCGAATCGAGATAGGCATCTCTCGGATCAGTATATTCTATTATACCATCTGTGAGCGCCTTTTCAAAGTCGATCCGCCGTATTTTCTCCGGATCTAGGGCGTTGGCTTCGTCCTGGACCGGGAGGGTATAGTCCTCAGTGGCGTCCCGGCCGCCGGCGGTAAAGAGCTTGATACCGTTCCAGATTGCGGGGTTGTGGCTGGCGGTGACCATGGCGCCGTAGGGAAGATCCATACGTTTGACGGTATACATGATCTGCGGAGTCGGGCAGTTCAGGTTCACAAACCAGACTTTGACGCCTTCGCCGGCCATGACCTGGGAAAACCAGATGCAGGCTTCCCGGCTGAGGAAACGCCGGTCATAACCAACGCAGATGCCTTTGTCCGCGGAGCCTTCGCGGATCATGCGGCGGGCCAGGGCAGCCGCGACGCGTTCAATGTTGGCGCGGGTGAAGTCTTCGCCGATGACGGCGCGCCAGCCGCCGGTTCCGAATTGAATCATTGTGATACCCCCATCGTAATCTTGATTTCATGAGTATCTGAAGTGAAAACGGGGATGCGGTCCGTTTTCTGACCGTCAACCTCGAGGGAGACGACGCCTTTTTCCACGTGGTCAGGATTGGAAACGGTGATATGATAGGCGGCTCCACGCCATTTGCGGACAGCGGTGAAACCGTTCCACTCCGCCGGAATGCAGGGGTCAACGGTCAGGGAGTCAAAACCCGGACGGATGCCGAGGATATAGCGGGTCGCGGCATAATAGCTCCAGCCGGATGATCCGGTCATAAAAGGATGCCGTGCCCGGCCGAAAGCGGTATGGTCCCGGCCCATGATGAACTGGCAGTAGGAATAGGGTTCTGCCTGACGGATTTCCATCTGGTCGTTCTGGTTTTCCGGAAGGAGCGCGTCATAGAACTTCATGGCTCGTCCGCCGCGGCCGAGCAGGCATTCCGCTACCCAGGCCCAGGGGTTCGGATGGCTGAAGATCGCGCCGTTTTCTTTCACCCCTGGATAAACCCGGGTGACAAACCCGATGCTGTCGTCAATGGTCCGGAAGGAGGGCGCGTTCAGCATCAGACCGTAGGGAGTGTAAAGCCATTCATCCACACTGTCCATGCAGGAGCGTCCCTGCGCTTCAGTGGCGGCGCCGGAGATGACAGCCCAGGTGTTGCTTTCCAGATGTATCTTGCCCTCCCTTGCAGTGCTGCTGCCGATCGGATCGCCCTCCGCGGTGAAACCGCGGAGAAACCAATTCCCGTCCCAGAGGGCTTTCCGGCAGGTTTCGGTCATGCGGGCCCGGAGTTCCGTATAATGTTCAGCATCCTCGTTGCGGCCCAGCGCTATGGCGGCATCAATGAAGTGATTGGAAGCCCAGATGAGCAGGAAGGCGACCATGGCGCTTTCGCCGCCGCCGAGGTTCAGGCAGTCATTCCAGTCCGCCCGCAGACCTTTGGTTATGCCGTGGACGCCGATCTGGCCGTACGAGAAATCCAGGATGGCTTTCATGTGCTCCCAGACGGTGGCTTTCCCATCATCCGCATAGGGGATCACCTCGTCAAAAAAGCTCAGATTGCCGCTCTCCCGGATGTTTTCCACGATGGCGGGGATCAGCCAGAGAGCGTCATCCGCGCAGGCGTCTTCGATACCGTGGAGCATGCTTTTCTTATCTGCCTCGGGGATGACAGTGGGCGTTTTGACGGACCCGTCATCCCGGGCCTCGAGGACGGAGGGATCGAAGAGGTGAAGCCCGTAGCCTTCCTGCATTTGCCCGCGGAGAAGCTGACGAATGCGCATCATGCAGCCGTCCGGCTCCCCGTGCGGGATGCACATGGCGTCCTGCGCCGTATCCCGGTAACCCAGGCCCGTGCGTCCGCCGACCTCGATAAAGGAGGCAAAGCGGGAGAAGAGGACGTTGATCTCGCTTTGGTAATAGTTCCAGATATTCAGGGAACGATTCATATTCTCATGGGGCGTGGAGATCTGCAGGGCGGAAAGTTTTTCATCCCAGAAAGCCCGCAGGTTGGCAAAGGCCCGGTCTGTGCCAGCCTCATTATATTTACGGCGGGCACGCTGCGCAGCGTCATCGTTCCCGGTGCCCAGATAAAAGAGAATACGCTTCTCTTCTCCCGGCTGCAAGACCAGCTTCTTTTGAAGGGCACCGCAGACGTTGCCGCCCAGTTCCGTGCTGCCGGAGAGGGCACCCTGTTCGACCGCGACGGGATTGCGTTCAGTCCGGTAAGAACCGATAAAGGCGTCACGGACACCGTCATGCCCATCAGGTTCAAAGTTTCCGGCGAAGAACTGGAAGCAGCCGGGTTCATAATGCAGTTCATTGAGGCAGGCACCGTTCCGGAAATGGGAACCAGCGGCATAAAGACTCATCTGGAAGTTCTGGTTATCCATATCGATCTCATGGAAGGAGAATTCCACATAGCCGAAGACACTGAGCGTCCGCTCCCTGTCAGAAAGATTGCGAACACGGACATCAAAGATCTCCACCGGATCATCCGTCCCCTGCTCCCGGGGAATAAAGAGGGTTTCCGAAGCACGGATGCCGGCATAATCACAGGTGAAGACGGAATAACTCAGGCCGTGGCGCGCTTCGTACTTTGCCTGATCCAGGGAAAGGCCGACAGGCTGCCAGCTGAGGGACCAGTAATCCCCGTTCCCGTCATCCCGGAGATAGACGTAATGGCCGGGCCAGTCCATCGGTATGCCGTTTGGCCGGAAACGGGTGATACGGCGGTGCTGGGGACTGTCCAGCCAGCAGTAGCCGCCGGCATTGTGGGAGATGACGGCCCCCATGCGCTGGGTGCCCAGGTAATTGGTCAGGGAAACGGGGACATCAACATGATCGATGACATATTCCCGGGCGGTATCATCAAAATAACCGTACTGCATATGGTGTTACGCTCCTTTATGGCAGGTTTGCGGTTTTATTGTATCAAAAGAGGAAGAGAACGGGGAAGGGACAGGGTTGTTTATTTTTGATTCCGGTTGTCATCAAAAACCGATGCACAAGAAAAGTCAAGAAATCGCAATTGGGGATAATGACACAGAAAATGTCTTTTTGTTATCATCAGAACACCAGATGCGACATGAATAACGGCGGAAGGGGGAGAAACATGAGCAGCAACGGACACGGCGGGATCATATCCGCAAAGCGGAAGAAGAACTTCTGGCTGACCACAATGCTGCTGCCGGGCGCCGTGTGGCTGCTGCTTCTCCGCTATCTGCCGATGCTGGGAATTACGATTGCCTTCAAGAATTACAGGGCGTTCAAGCCCAATACTTTCTGGAACAATATCCTTAAGTCCGAATGGGTCGGGTTGAAGAACTTTGAGTTTCTGAAGGGACCGGACACCGCGGTTATGATCCGCAACACCCTGGGGTACAACATTCTGTGGATTGTGCTGGGACTGATTATTTCGGTGGCCTTCGCGGTGATGATGAGCGAACTGAGTACCCGCTTCATTGCAAAGACATATCAGACGATGATGTTTTTCCCTTACTTCCTGAGCTGGGTTGTGGCGAGCTACTTTGTTCTGGCGTTCCTTGATCCGACAAGCGGGATGATCAACGCGATACAGAAAGCCGGAGGCGGATCGGTGACCAACTTTTATCACGACACGACGTGGTGGCCGCTGATCCTGACATTGTGCAACCTGTGGAAGAATGTCGGATACTCGACGGTGCTGTATCTGGCGGCGATCACCGGCATTGATACTACTCAGTATGAGGCAGCTGCGATCGACGGCGCCACAAAGTGGCAGCAGGTCCGGTATGTGACTTTGCCCAACATCCGCACGATGATCATCATCCTGCTGATCATGAATGTAGGCAAGATCTTCAACGCGGATTTCGGACTGTTCTATAACGTGCCGCAGAATTCCGGGTCGCTGTATCCCGTGACGCAGGTGGTTGATACATTTGTGTATCGGGCTTATGCCAACACCCATAACCTGGGGATGAGTTCCGCGGCAGGTTTCCTGCAAAGCGCGGTCGGACTGGTGTGTATTGTGGGAACGAATGCGATTGTGAGGAAAATCGATCCGGACAGTTCATTATTTTAGGGGGCTTTCCTGCCCTTCCAACAAAGGCGTCACCGACGCCTTTGCCCCCTAAGACCCCTTCGGTCGGATCCTGTGCTCAATTGAGTTAGAGAATGGATAAGAGGGATTAAAAAGATGACAACCATTGCGAAAGAAAGGAAAAAGAGTTCCGGGACACTGAACCGTTTCAGCCCGGGAGCTCAGGCGGGTTTCCATGTGGTTCTCGGCCTGTTCGCTTTGCTCTGCATTATTCCGTTTATCTTTGTTATCATCATCTCCTTCTCATCGGAGGATTCCATTCGCCAGGTCGGATATTCGTTTACGCCGGTGGAATGGTCAACCCAAGCGTACGAATATACTTTCCAACTGGGCGACCAGCTGTGGCGGAGTTATTTCAACTCCTTCCTGATCACGATCGTAGGTACGGCGCTGGCCGTAACGATCACTGTGCTGTATGCCTATCCGCTGTACCGGAAGGATTACAGCTACCGCGGATTCTTTAATTTCCTCAGCTTCTTTACGATGATTTTCGGCGGAGGCCTGGTGCCGACCTTTGTAATCTGCAAGAGCGTGCTCGGATTATCGGACAACTATGCGGCTCTGATCGTTCCGGCAATGTTCAGCCCGTTCAGCGTGATTATCATGCGGACATTTTTCCAGACGACGGTCCCGGGGGAGCTGATCGAAGCAGCGACCATTGACGGCAGCGGCGAGTATTCCACGCTGGTTCGGATTGTTCTCCCGATCGTAACGCCCGGCATCGCGACGATCACCCTGCTGTATGCCATCGGATACTGGAATGAATGGTTCCTGAGTCTGCTGTACATCAATAAGAACATGCAAATCATTCCCCTGCAGTACCTGCTGATGCGGATGCAGCGAAATGCTGATTTCCTGGCTAAAAACTCAGCCATGCTGGGGGCGGACGCGTCAAAGGCGGCGATGGCGCTGCCGTCCCAGTCGCTGAAGATGGCACTGGTGGTGTTCATCGTGCTGCCGATCGCCTGCGCTTATCCGTTCTTCCAGAGATTCGTGGTTGCGGGGCTGACGGTGGGAAGTGTGAAAGGATGAAATTTGGAGCTGCAGAGCTCTGAAAAATAAAAGGAGGAACCTAATATGCGTAAACTGGTCAGTCTGATTCTTTCCCTGGCTCTGATCCTCTCCCTGTGTTCTTTCGCGCAGGCGGATGATCTGCCCACTATCACGATCATGTTCCACGGCAGCAATGTGTCCGATGACACGGCTGTGCTGGAAGCGGTCAACGAGTACATTGCCGACAAGGTTGGCGCGAAGCTGGAAGTCATCTGGGGGACCTGGGGTGACTTCGATGAGAAAGCCGTGAACGCGCTGGTTTCCGGCGATACCGGCCTGGATATGGTCTTCACCTGCTCCTGGAGCGCAGATGAATACAACAGCTTTGCCAAGCAGGGCTATTTCCTCAAGCTGGATGACCTGATGGAGCAGTACGGTGCGGACCTGAAGGCTGCGATTCCTGAATCCCTGATGCAGGCTGCTACCATTGAAGGCGCGGAAGGCAAAGGAGTCTATGCCGTGAACGGCTTCAAGGATACCGCCACCCAGAATACCTGGGACGTGAATGTGACCCTGCTGAATGAACTGGGCTATACGCTGGATGACATCAAGGAAAAGGGATTCTTCGGTTTCGGTGAGATCTTTGCCAAGGCGAAGGAAGTCAAGGGCGACAGTTTTTATCCCTTCCTGATTGAGCCGATGGTGCTCGAACGCATGGTAACCAACTCCATCATCATCGCTGGTGACGCAGGCTCCACCAACCTGCTGAGCTACTACCTGAATCCCGAGGATGTTTCCGCCGAAGGCGCCTACGGCAACAAGATTCTGAACAAGTTTGCCACCCCCGAGTATAAGGCTTTCGTCGACAAGGTACATGAATACTACGAGGCCGGGTATATCGATCCCGCGCTGGCGGTGGCTGAAACCTCCAATGATGCCCGGAGCAATGCCCAGAAGACTGGCGATTATCTGATCGGCACGCAGAGCTACGCATACGGCTATGAGTATTCTGCCGACGTGCTGGCCCGCGGCATCGAAGTGGCCTTCGTGCCCTGCACCGAGCCCTATGTGGACACCACAGCCTCCCAGGGTGCTATGATGGCGATCACTACCGCTTCCGAACATCCGGAAGAAAGCTTCAAGTTCCTGGCGCTGCTGAACAGTGACCCCAATCTGATGACCCTGCTGAACTACGGCGTGGAAGGGATCCACTACACGAAGAATGCGGACGGTCTGATCGAGTTCAACGCTGACGCCCGGGCAACCTACAGCCCCTGGACCAACGGCATGGGCAACGTGACGATCCTTCCTGACACTGCCGCCGAAGGCGCAGGCTTCCGAGAGGCTTTCAAGGCTTACTATGCCGGCGCGAAAGCGGTTCCATGCCTGGGGTTTGTGTTCGACAATACGGAAGTTGCCAACGAGATGGCTCAGCTGGGCAACGTGGCTGCTCAGTATGCCCTGGCGCTGGACTGCGGCGCGACAGATCCGGAAACCGAGCTGCCGAAGTTCCTTGAGGCGCTGGAGACTGCCGGAATGGAGAAGTATCTGGAGGCGGCCAATACGCAGCTGGAAGCGTATCTGAAGTAAAGATTGCGGGGCTTTCCGATCGCTCTTCCAAGCCCCTTTCGGTTATCATGTCTGAGAAAAGAAATGAAGTTTGTCAGTGTCCCGTCTTATAAAGGCGGGGCACTTTTTCGACTTTGGACAAGGGACACAAAATATGGTAAAATAAAATGTCTTGCTATAAACGTTTTGAGACTGGCGAGGCATGACAACCGGAGGAGAAGCATGTTCGGAAAGAAAAAGAAGACAGTCGGATATGACGGGGAGGAACTCCGCTACCCGGAGGAAGAACGGCCGGAAGGCCGTGACGCCGGGGATGGGGAAGTCCCTGACGACGCTTTTTATGAAGAATTCTCCCCGGAAGCTTACGGCGACTATGAAGCGGGAACCTGGGGAGCGGAAGACGAAGAGGAATGGGAGGAACCGGAGGAAAAACCGGAACCCCGCAGTATTTTCCGGCCCGAGACCCGGAAACCGAATTTTGTCGTCAGCGTGTTGCTCAACACGGTACGGGTTCTGCTGGTAATCGGTCTGCTGGCCGGCGTGGCGGCTGCCGGAGCGGTGCTCGGTATCGCGAAGGGCTATGTGGATACCGCGCCGGAACTGAACCTGGTGGCGCTGGACAGCCAGGCCCAGACATCCTTCATATATGACCGGAACAAGAACCTGATCACGGAATACAAGGGAACAGAGAACCGTGTGCTGGTCTCGCTGGACGCGATTCCACGGAACCTGCGGAACGCTTTTATTGCGGTGGAAGATTCACGGTTTTATTCGCATGACGGCGTTGACCTGAAGCGTATTGTTGGTGCGTTCGTCGCCAACATGACCTCCTCGGGGACGCAGGGCGGGTCGACGATCACGCAGCAGCTGATCAAAAACACACTCCTAAGCTCGGAACAGAGCTACAAACGGAAAATCCAGGAGGCCTATCTATCTCTGCAACTGGAAAAACGCTACACGAAGGATCAGATCCTTGAAAGCTATCTGAACACGATCTATCTGGGAGAGAACTATTATGGCGTGCAGGTGGCGGCGCAGGGCTATTTCGGCAAGGACCTGGGGGATCTGACGATCCGGGAATGCGCCATGCTGGCCGGAACGACAAACAACCCGTACTATTACAATCCGCGGCGGAATCTCTACACCCGCAAGAGCGAGGACAGGGATTTCGAAGCGGTGACCAACAACCGGACGAACTATGTGCTGCGGTGTATGTATGAAAACCAGTTCATCACCCGGGAACAGTATGAGGAGGCACTGAATCCTGCGACGGCTAATGTACTGCCGGAAGGACCGACGACCGGCAAGAGCCTTTACCAATATCCCCACTATGTTGAATATGCGGTGAAGGAAGTCGTGCAGATCCTGCTGGAACTGAACGGCCTGGAGAACAACGCGACGAACCGTGCCGCCATGGAGAATAAGTTCCGGACGGGCGGTTATCATGTGCAGCTGGCGATCGATCCGGCAATCCAGGAAACGGTTGAAAGCACGCTGCAGAACTGGAGCAAATACCCGTCACTGCGGGATCCGCAGGACAAGATCTTCCGCACAAAGAATTCCGACGGCACGTATACGGAGACGATCGAACCCCAGGCAGCCTGTGCGGTACTGGACTACCGGACGGGTGAACTGAAGGCGATTGTCGGCTCCCGGACTGAGGTAACCGCACAGAAGACGCTGAACCGTGCGACAGATATGAAGATGCCTGTCGGTTCTTCCATCAAACCGATCTCGGTATACGGACCTGCGCTGGAGCTGGGCCGGAGTCCGGCATCGGTGGTCTACAACATGCCCATACCGATTTCCGGCTGGAAAGATGCCAAGGGAAACGATTCCTGGCCGAAGAACTACGGCGGCGGCGGTTACACGGGCCCTGAAACACTGCGGACCGCGATGGCAAAGTCACATAACACCTCCGCAGCCCAGACGCTGATGACCATGGTGGGCGTGGACCGGAGTGTGGACTTCCTGCACCGGATGGGCATCGATGACGAACATATCGATGCAACGCCGTTTGGACTTGCCCTCGGATCCTCCGGCATTACTCCGCTGCAGATGACGGTTGCCTTCGGCGTGCTGGCCAACGGCGGAGTCTATCAGGAGCCGATTTCCGTGCTCGGTATTTCCGACTCTGACGGCAATATTGTGTGGGACGGGCATCAGCACCAGGACAGGCGGAGGGTTTTTTCGGACAGCACGAGCTGGATGATTGTGGACATGCTGAAATACGCGGTGGCGCATGGCACCGGGACTTCCGCCAAAATCAAGGGACAGACCGTGGGCGGGAAGACCGGCACCAACTCCGATCAGAAGGGTGTGTTCTTCTCCGGGATCACGGGATATTACGCTTCCGCCCTTTGGGTCGGCCACGACAACTACAAGGCCCTGAGCTCCAAGTCAACAGGTTCCGGCGCAGCGGCACCGCTGTGGCAGGCTTATATGTCCAAGATCCATCAGGGCCTGGAGAACAAGGATATCCTGGACGGGGATCCATCCAACTACGGTCTGGTGAAGGTAACGACGTGCGCGGTCAGCGGCCAGCTGGCAACGGAAGCGTGCCGGAACGACCAGATGGGTTACGGTGTTGTGACGGACTGGTGGGCCAACGGAACGCAGCCGACGGTCAGCTGTCAGATGCACACCACACAGACGGTCTGTGCGGATACGGGTATGCTGGCTTCGCAGTATTGTCCCAATCCCGTGCAGAAAGGCGTGGTGACAATTCCGCCGGGGCATCCGCTGTACAACCTGCTGGGAACGAAATATCAGGATGTGATTGAGGAATACCTTGGCACTGCGGTATCCGCCAACACGGTGTGTACCTGGCACAACGAGGAGAACCGGGGACAGGCTGCCGGCCCGGGTGCTACGCAGCAGTTCGGGGATGCGAATCAGCTGCTGGACAGCGCGGAAACACAGCTGGCAGGTATGGATCCGGGACTCCCGCAGTATCAGGCAATCCGGAATGCGGCGGATTATCTGCGGATGCTGATCGGCGGAGACAGTCCGGACCAGGGAGCTGTGATGAGCGCTATGACAACGCTGATGCAGGCGATGGGAGGAATATATTAAGGGGGCTTTCCGGTTGCCCTGAACCTTCGGAGAAAGGATGGAAGACAGATGAAAAAGATTATCATAATCGTTTGTGTTGCTCTTCTTTCCTTTGCGGCTTTGAATGCTTTTGCTGAGGGCATGACGCTTGCAGTGGGGGCACCGGCGGAGGAGATCCGGCCGGGCAGACCGTCCATCATAACAATCAGCGCACCTGCAGACGGGACATGTTCTCTGTTCCTGGCGGATGAAAGCGGGGAAAAGGTTTTTACCGTGGTGGAGAACCGGACGGTGGCGGCGGGGTATAACGCTCTGTACTGGAACGGAACAGATGCCGGATTGCCCGCGCCGGCAGGCGAATGGATGCTTGCAGCCGAAATGAACGGGGAACATGCCGAAACGAAGGTGATCATCGGAACGCTGATTCCCAGCCTGATTTCTCCGAATATTGAGACGGAAACAGAAACGGAAACGGGATCAAAGGCGGTTGAAGAAGGGGATACGGTTCTGTTGGGTTTCTTCGCGACGGAAGCCGGAACGTTGATGCTGCAGGAAGCGGAAATGGCGGAGCCGATCTATTGGGAGAATCTGCCCGCGGGGCAGGGAGAAGTCAGCTTCCAGGCGGAAATGAATCCCGGGACTCATACCTTGACACTGACGCTGGCCGGGGAGGATGGCACGGTATCCGAGCCGGTGAGCCTGACGCTTGAAGTGCTCGAAAAGAAGGACCCAAACGCGATACCGACGCCAGAACCGCTGCCGGATTACCTGCGGGAGAAAAGCGAAAACGGGTTCACTCCGCTGCATCTCAGTGCGCGGCGCGGGGAGGATCAGACGCTGAACGCCTGGACGGTGCCGATGGATATTACAGATGAGGAAGCGGTCTGGAAGGCGCTGACGGCTCCGATTACGGTGCTGGACAACGGGAAGAAAAACGCGGAAAAGACGCAGGTGATTATCCGCTCGCAGCCGTCGGAAGCAAGTGACGGGATCGGTATGGTAACCTGCATCAGCCAGGGAGTGCATGTGTTGGAACAAGGGGAGGAATGGTCGCTGATCGAATGCCATTCATCCTCCTTCCATGACAGTCCGATCCTGAACTGGAACACGTTTGTACAGGGGTATGTACCCACGGCGTACCTGAAAACGATCCTGCCGAACCAGGAAATGGGGATGGTTGTGGACAAACTGACCCAGCGGCTGTATCTCTTCCGGGAGGGGAAGCTGTTTTCCACCCTGTTGATTTCCACCGGTGTGGCCAATGCAAAACAGCCTTACAATGAAACCCGGGCCGGCGAATATCTTCTGATCAGCAAGGTCGGCGAGTTTTCTTCGGACAATATGAGGTGCCCGATGGCAATCCGTTTCAATGACGGGGACCTGCTGCACGAGGTGCCTTACATCTCCAGCCAGGGAGGCCGGTTCCGGGACTACAGCATCAACGAGCCGAAACTCGGGACCAAGGCGAGTCACGGATGTATCCGGGTCCAGCGGCAGGCATCGCCGGAGGGCGTGAACCAGAAATGGATCTGGAACAACTACCGGAAGAATACCAAAATCATCATCTGGGAGGACTGGCAGGGAAGACAGATTTCGGTCCCGAAGGCAGATACCCTTTTGTATTGTGTGAAGAAGAAAAACGGCAACTATCATACCACAGACCGTTGCAGCCAGATCAGAGGAAAGAAAAATGTGATCACCCTGACATACGGGGAACTCGGTGAAGAGGAGAACCGGAAACTGAAGCCCTGTCCGCTTTGCGCCGCTCCGCAGCGCGAAGAAGTGATCGGGGAGATCAACGAACGCTATGCCGAAGGCGGAGACCATGATCCGGTGCTGACCGAGGCGAGACAGAAATGCCCGCGGAAATTGAAAACAAAGTAAACCCGATTCAGAGGTGATGTTGTGAACATTGTGGATATCGTGATTATCGCGATCCTGGGACTGAGCGTGCTGGTCGGCCTGTACCGGGGATTCATCTCTTCGGTGGCTTCCATGGGCGGGTGTCTGCTTTCCCTGGGACTCAGCTTCTGGCTGAGTCCGAAACTGGCAGCGTGGGTCCAGAGTAATCCGGAAATCCTCAGGACACTTTCTTCCTATACGGACGCGGCTACCAGAATCGGAGACCAGACACTGGCGGGCGCCAGCGTTACCTCCCTGACGCAGAATTCGATTACGGAGATATTGAACAAGGTTTCGCTGCCGGCCCCCCTGAGCAGCCTTTTGCAAAACAACCTGGAAAACAAGGTTTTCGGCACCGCGGCTGACGTCGGAAGCTATGTGTCCCAGACCATTGTCGGCGCGATCCTGAATGTGATCTGTTTTATCGTGTGCTTTGTTGTACTGTTAATTGTGATTCATTTTATACTGAATTTTCTGAAGGTTGTGTTTAAATTTCCGGTGCTCAAGCAGCTGAACTCCGTTGCGGGCGGCGCGTTCGGCCTGCTGCGCGGCGTCCTTCTGTGTTTTGTGGCGTTTGCGCTGCTTCCTCTGGTCCAGACCATGGTACCGCTTGCCGGGATCAATGAACTGGTTGAAAAAAGCGCATTGGCACCGCTGTTCAACAGCGGGAATCTGATATTGGCGATTATGAACAGGAAACTATTTTAGAGGATAGTGATGATTGCTAGTGGGGTGGAAAATGTATAACAGGGATGAGGCGAAGGATGTTTTCCTTCGCTACGCGGAGCAGTATGACATGCAGAACATTCTGATCCGGCATAAAGTGGAGCACACGCTTCGCGTGGCGGACCTGTGTGACCGCTATGCGAGGGCACTCGGGATGAGCGACGAGGATGCGGATTTTGCCTGGTTCCTCGGCCTGCTGCACGATATCGGGCGTTTCGAGCAGGCACGGCGCTACGGTACTTTTGTGGATTCCCAGTCGACGGATCACGCGGAGTTGAGCGGGGATATCCTTTTTCAGGAAGAACTGATTGAACGTTTTCCGAAGGAAGGACTGCCGGAGGGCTGGCAGACCGTTGCGGAAACGGCTGTCCGTCTGCACAACAAGCTGAAGCTTCCGGAGACGTTGGATTTCCGGACGAGACAGTTTGCCGAAATTCTCCGCGACGCTGACAAGACGGATATATTCCGGGTGATTGCCAGCATTCCCTTTGAGGATCGGGTCGGAAGCAGCCGGGCAAGCTTCACGGAAACGGAGGAGGCAAGCCCGGAGGTGATGACCTGCGTGCTGGAGCACCGATGCGTTCCCTCCGGGATCCGGCATTCCCGGTTTGAGGGGCATATCTCTCATTGCTGCATGGCTTTTGAGCTGGTATCTGAAGTTAGTCGGCTGACCGTGAAGGAGGAAGGGTGGCTGCGAATCCTGCTTGCGGAGGCCGATGCGGAAGGAAAGCAGATCTGGACAGATCGGCAGACGTCGCAGCTGCGCCTGCTGCATCATGAGATTGAGAAAGCCTGGGGCGTTTTATTGTGAGGAGGAGATCCCCCGGCTGCGTTCGGGATAACACGAAGGAGTGAACAGCAGTGATACTGGCGTTTTACGGAGCCGGGGCGATGGGCCGGGAATTCAAGTACGTCGCGGATGAAACCGGAGAGTGGGCGGAGATGGTTTTCATCGACGACCATGCCGCGAATGAGAGCCTGCTGGGCTGCCCTGTGATCGGGTTTCAGGCGTTCCGCAAGCACTACAGTCCGGAAGATACGCGCTTTGTGATTACGATCGGGGAGCCGAAATTCCGCCGGGAAGCTTTCGAGCGGATGAAGGAGGCAGGCTACCAGGGCGCGCGCCTTGTTCACCCTTCCGCCTATATCAGTCCGGACGCCGAAGTTGGAGAAGGCGCGGTAATCGGTCCCGGTGTTTTCATCGGTTCCCTGGCAAAAATCGGCAATGATTTTTATGCCGCCAAAGGGGCGGCAATCGGCCATGACGCGATCATCCGGAATCATACGCGCGTCGGGGTCGGCGCGTTTGTCGGCGGCCATACGGTGATCGGGGAGAACGCGTTTATCGGGAGCGGCGCGATGCTGAAGGACCGAATCCTCATCGGCGATTACAGCGTGGTGGCGATCGGCAGTGCCGTGTTTAGCGACGTGGCGGACAATACCACGGTGATGGGCAACCCGGCCAGGATCACCAA
>Ga0265298_10002640_pt1 | contig 24598 bp, 19 predicted proteins | sample AusTroGonzalo_MG_3_FD_193486 | JGI IMG/M metagenome (GOLD analysis project Ga0265298, IMG submission 193486) | Bovine rumen microbial communities from tropical cattle in Woodstock, Queensland, Australia - Gonzalo_01 | ecosystem: Host-associated > Mammals > Digestive system > Stomach > Rumen ...
CTACCAATTCCGCCATCTGGGCAAAAAAAAAGGAGCGGAAAACGAGACTCGAACTCGCGACCCCGACCTTGGCAAGGTCGTGCTCTACCAACTGAGCTATTTCCGCTTACTTCTTTCTATTATTTGAAAGATCGTTTGCCTTCGGTTCGAACCCCTCTGTTTGCACTTTTGGTAGTTCTTTTTTCGAAAGCGGGTGCAAAGGTACTGCTTTTTTCTGACATACGCAAATTTTTTGGCAAAAAAATGCAAAAAAAATGCAAAAAAGTCTATTTTATGCCCAACCAAGGCATGCAAGCAGGCCTGTAGAGAGCATTAAAACGGGCATTTGGCGGTCCAACTGACTCCCCTCATGCGTCCATACAAACCATAGGTGCCAAGCCCATACGGGCAGCACGCAGAGGGACCAATAATGACCGAAAGCGATGAACAGCACCATGCAGACCGTCAACAGGCCGGTATGGTAGATCTTTCCGCCTTTGACACCCATCCGGCTCGCGAGCGTGCGCTTGCCGTGCGCGCGGTCGTTCGTTATATCGCGTATGTTATTGAGGTTGAGCACGCCCACGCACGGCAGACCGATGGCGGTGCCGCAGGCGATGACGTCCCAGCTGACGGTCTGTACCACCAGATAACAGGCACCGATCGTACTCAGCAGTCCGAAGAAGAGGAACACGCCCAAGTCACCCAAACCCATGTAGCCGTAGCTGTGCCTGCCGAGCGTGTAGGTCATGGCGCCTATGATGGCCAATGCGCCTAAAAGCAGAAAAACAAGCGAATGGAGCACAGAGGAGGTGAGATCGGACGAAGGGGCAGGCACCAGGAAAGAAGTTCCGATGAGAGCCGTCCCGAACAACACCGACAGGCCGATGAAGAGAGCAATCATTCGTTTCATCTGCACAACGGTGATCGTGCCTGTCTGGAGTCCGTAGGCTTCCCGTCCGTGCTGGTCGGAGTCAGTGCCCTTGAGCGCGTCGCCTAACTCATTGCTCAGATTACTCAGGATCTGCAGACAAAGCGCCGTCAGCACGGCCAATGCGAAAATGACCCACTGCCGGCCACTGAAAGCGGAGGGCGAAAGGCGGAAAGCCAGTCCCGTACCGAGAACGATACCCGCCACCGACAAAGGCAGGGTGCGTAACCGTAATGATTGGATGTAGGGAGACATTAACAATTCACAATTAAAAATTTACAATGCACAATTAGACCGCTTCGCTCAAAGTAGAAAGACTGCTTCGCTCAAAGTAGAAAGAATCTTTGAGTCCGTAGGACGGTCTTTTGTCTTTCGACTTTTGTCTGTTTCGGCCATCGGCTGAACTACTTGAACCCGAAAACAAAATACACGGCGGCGATGAGAAGGAGGCAGGCGACCACGTGGTTCCAGCGCAGCTCCATATGAAAAGCGACGGCGGAGAAAAGGACGAAGACCACCAGGGTGATGACCTCCTGAATCACTTTCAACTGCATAAGCGTGAACGGACCGCCGTTGCCTTCAAAACCCATGCGGTTCGCCGGGACCTGCAGGCAGTACTCAAAAAAGGCGATGCCCCAAGACAGAAGAATGACAAAAATGAGCGGGGTGGCGTTCGTGAAAAAACCGGTGTTCTGCAATTTCAGATGACCGTACCATGCCAGCGTCATGAAGATGTTGGACGCCAAAAGCAATAAAATAGTGTATAATGCGTTCATGTAACTGTGTTAATTATCTATCTGCTATCTGCTACTGTCTACTATCCTCACTTTTTCCGTTTTACCGTCGTGCCGGTAGATATAGATACCGCCCGGCAGACCATGTATATGATCGGACACATAGCGTCCGAGTAGGTCATACACGCCGCGGAACGCATCCGTTGCGTTCACGCCCTCAAGCGAGGTGGTCACCATGTGATAATGGTAGTATTCATCGAGGAAATCCAGCCGCTGCAACAGCCAGTTATGGATGTATTCCTGTTCGGACGGGATATCAAAAACGATGTCATTATGTCCGCTCCATAATCGGGCTTCCAAGGTGTCCATGCCCGTTTGGGCATAGCGCGTGAAATAGCGGTCGAGCAATGAATCGAGATGGTTGATGGTGAACGCGCTGCGGCGCAGTTCCGCATAGCGTTGCTCCAGGTCCTCGACGAAACCCGGGTACTCCGCCCGGCAGCGGTCATAGAGCAGGTTGCTTTCCGGCCGGATATAATCGATAGGTTCCTCCTTGCTGTTGTACATTCTGCCCCATGAGTGGTCTATGTCCCAGAAACTGACAAGGGCCCGCTCGCTCTTCTGGATGTCATAGAAAGACCAGTAGTTGTTCTTGCCGGCGTTATCGCGTGCGGACAACATGTTCACGAGCAGGCAGTAATTGATATAGGTGGGCATGTCGATATGTTCGCCCAGGCTGTCCGCGAAGACGGATGTGTTGCTTTTCCATACGAACCGGATCAGGTTAACCAGCGGTTCCCAGTCAATAGGTTCGCCGTCCTCGTAGTCCGGATATTCGTATTCCCATCCCTGCCATGCCGCCATCGACGGAGTGGGGATGGAGGTGAGGCGGTTAAAACTCACTTCATCGGACCATTTGACCGTTTTGTACAACAGTCCGCGGATACCTTTGTCCTCGCTGTATTTCTTGAGTTTCAGCTGCTTGCGGTCGATGCGCTCCATCAGGCAGTACACGCCCATCGGCACGCTGTCAAACCATACCTCGACCATCTCTCCCCGATACCCGTTCAGGGCTTCCGGTTCCTGCTTGGCATACCATACGGGCGGCGCTATCTCCAGCCATAGATCCATGGCTGCGCGGTTGCGCATACGCGCCTTGTCCGGCGCCATGGCATCCAATATCCAGTAGTTGTCCGAACGCATACCGAAGAAGCTGACATTCATTTTTTCTCCGATGGAATCGAGCATTTTGACTGCCAACGAGGGTTTGTCATATCGTAATGACCCGGCGCCGCGGTGACGCAGCAGGATAGGATGGGCGATAGTGTCCGTATCGGTGATGAGCGTGAAGAAGCCGGAGGTGAAGGTGGTGAGCAGGGCGGTGTCATTATGGAGGATGATACGCGGCAGTCTCAGACTGTCCTGTATGACGATGGTGTCCGCCGGTATCGTGTCCGCGGGTATATCTATCGTATCGGTGGGGATATCTACGGAGTCAACGGGAACGACGATCGTATCGGAGGGGACGGTGTCGGTTGCCTGCGCATGGCAGACCATGCCCAGCATACTGAAGAGGAAAAGCAGTAAGTACGGTTTCATATTTTCTGAGGTAAATAAGTCGTTTTGATATTACTCATGGCGTTGTACAGGGTGTCCAGCGCGTTGGGGTTGAGCCGTTGCATCTGCTCCAGGAGATTCTTGGCCTGCGTGCGTGCGCTCACGTGCTCGAACGGGCAGAGTTTCTGCTGCTTGGCGTAATGGCGCAGTTCGGCATAGCGGATGAGGTCGTTCTCCTCTATGAGGCACAAGGGCCGGATGATACGCAGCGGCATCTTGTCAAGTTGGAGCATAGGCGGCATGGTGGCGAACGAACCGGCGAAGACGAGGTTCATGAGCATGGTCTGCACGACGTCGTCCTTGTGATGGCCGAAAGCAATCTTGTTGCAGCCCATCTCCTGCGCCACGTTGAACAAGGTCTTGCGGCGGTACCATGCGCATAAGAAACAGGGGTTCGTCTCTTTCGGTTTTTGTTCGATGAAATCGGATGAATCCGGCTTTTCTCCTATCTCTACATCCCGAATGATCAACGGCACCTTGGCTTCGGCGCAGAACGTCTCCAGATAGCTGAGGTCGGAGCTGTAGGCACGCTCTTTGACGCGCACATGGAGCGCGAGGACCTCAAACCGCGGCTTGTAGATCTGCGCCCGTCGTCCGAGCAGCTCGACCAGGGCAAGTGAGTCCTTGCCTCCGCTCAGGCCTATCAGCACGCGATCGCCGTCTGCGATCAGTCCGTAGTCGGCGCAGGCCTTGTGAAAGCGCTTGGTCAACCGTGCACGGAGTTGGTCTGATTCTATTTGTTCAGGTGTCTTCATCCCTGTGCGTTCCTATGCGTTTTGATGCGTTTCTGTGCGTGTTTTCGCAAAATATCGTGCAAAGGTACACAAAAAAAATGACGTGAGCAAATTTCACGTCATTTTTTTGACAACTAAGGTGTTGTCGTGCCGATTAGAAGCGGTAGCGAATAGCCAGAGCGAGCTTCCAGTCGAAATAGCTGATGTGAGGATCGTTGGCTGTTTGGAATCCTAAACCGTAACCCGGACGGAAGTCAAAAGCGAAGGTCAACGGGAATTGCTGCAGGTCGTAGCTAACACCACCTACGGCATTGATACCAAATTTACCAAAGATACCTGCCGGATCCGTGTTGTTTAAGTCGCTAACCAAACCGAAGTTGATACCACCACCGCAATATACTTTGAAGTTTGCCGGCAGATCAAAGTGATACAATGCGTTCGGGTTGATCGTGAAGTCATACAGACTCATGCCACCATTGGGAGAGTGTGCACCCTTGAAATAGAAAGCACCATTACCGCGGGTCAAACCTACTGCGAGGTCACCCTGGAGAGCCAACTTGTCGTTGAGCCAATACTTAACACTGGCACCGTACATACCGCCGACAACACCACCGACTTCAATCTGAGCTTTTACGCTCGTAACTGCCATTAAAACGACTGCGATAAGAGTAAATACTTTTTTCATAATTGTTCTATAATTTTAATAGTTGTTTCAAAATTCGGTGCAAAGTTACTACTTTTTTTTGAATTGTGCAAATAATTCTTCAAAAAAATCACTTATTGCCAACTAAACTATGCAGAATCTCTATCGGATGATGCGCCTTTATGCCTGTTCCATCCAGTATTTGCGTGCGGCAAGAGATACCCGGCGCAGCGATGAGGGTCATTGGGGATGTGTGATGTGTGATGTGTGATGTGTGATGTTGGACTGCTGCTCGGACGGCGGGAAAGAGCACCATCTCTCCGATGGCGATGGAGGTGGCGTAATGCGCTTTCTCATAGCCGAACGATCCGGCCATGCCGCAGCATCCTGACGGGATGACATGGATGGTGGCGTTCTTAGGCAGTCGCAGCAGTTCCGCCGTCAGTTCGACACCCACTAAGGCTTTCTGATGGCAGTGCCCGTGCAGCCATATATCCACGGTTTGGTCGCTGAAGACCTCTGATGGGATGCGGCCGGCCTTCACTTCACGCATCAGAAACTCATCATACAGCAAAGCGTTCTTTCCCAACCGCTCTGCCGCTTCTCGTATTTCGGAATCCACCAAGTTAGGATACTCATCGCGGAAACTTAGAATACACGAGGGTTCAATGCCCACCAATGGAGTCTCTTTTGTGATAAGATCTTTGAGTAATCGCACATTCTTATCGGCATATTTCTTCGCTAATCGCAAGCAGCCCTTCGAAATAGCTGCCCGTCCGCTTTCTACATGCTTCGGAATAATCACCTCATAACCCAGCTTGGTGAGCAGGTCTATAAAGGTCTTTGCCAATTCAGGTTCCTGGTACTTTGTGAACTCATCGAGGAAGAAGAAGACAGACCGCTTTGCTGATAGACCGCTTGCGCTGTTAGACCGCTTCGCTGTCAAACCGCTTGCGCTGTCAGCTATTTTCGGAATTGTTCGCTCCTCCGCGAACCCTATCATCTGCTTCAGCCACGAGGAGGTGAACTTATTGCTAGCAAACCAGTTGTACAGATGAGGCACGAGTGCGCCAAGGCGTTGTATATCGGCATTATGCGCGACCATCCATGTGCGCAGGGGCGTGCCTTTGCGGTCGTAGAGCGATTGCAGCACTTCGGCTCTGAGGCGTGTCATGTCGACTCCGGAGGGGCACTCCCGTTTGCAGGCCTTGCAGGCGAGGCAGGAGGCCAGGACCGTGCGTAGGTCATCCTCGGCTACGCGCTCCGGGCCGTCGGAGGTCAGGTACTCACGCAGGACGTTCGCCCGTGCGCGGGTGGTCATCAGTTCGTCGCGGCTCACTTTGTATGCCGGACACATGGTACCGCCTATGAGGTTGGACTTACGGCAGTCTCCGGCACCGTTGCACTGCTCGACGCGGCAGAGCTGTTCGTCTCCGGTCCGTGAGCGGTCGGCGCGCAGGGAGTCGTCCATCCGCGGCGTGTCCACTATCTTATGGGGATTGAAGAGCGCGTCCGGGTCCCAGCAGTACTTGAGCTCCCGCATCAACTCATAGGCTTCCTCACCGTACTGCAGCGGTATGAACTCGCCCCGCAGGCGTCCGTCGCCATGTTCACCGCTGATGGTGCCGCGGTGCTTGCGGACGAGCAGGGTGGTCTCATGGGCGATGCGGCGGAAGAGCTGCTTGCCTTCCTGCGTCTTGAGGTTGAGGATGGGCCGTAGGTGCAGTTCGCCGGTGCTGATATGTCCGTAGAAGACGCAATTCGTACCCAGGCGCGTGAGCATGTCCCGGAAGTCGTGCATGTAGTCCGGCAGGCGCGCCGGAGCAACCGCGGTGTCTTCGATGACGCCGGTGGGTTTGGCATCCCCTTTCATGCCGTTGAGGATGCCCAGTCCGGCTTTGCGCAGGTTCCACACTTTGGCTACGTCGCTGCCGTAGACGCGTGTGCATAAGGAGACGAGTCCGCTGTCGGCGAGCGCGTGCTCCAGCGTCTGAGCCTGACGGTCGAGCGCTTCGCGTGTCTCCGCCCTCAGTTCGGAGATGAGCAAGGCCGCCGGATCGCCGTGGACAAACGCTGTCTGCTGAGGACTGAAGGCTGCATGCTGACGGCTGAGTGCAATGATCTCCCCATCCATCAGTTCGATGGCGGTAGGATGGTGCTGCAGGGCGATGAGGTTGGCTCGGAAAGCGGCATCCAGGGAGATGCAGTGTGCGCATACGACCATGCCCTGTTTGGGGGGCAGCGGGTCGAGAGAGACCTTGATGCGGTAGAGGAATGCGAGTGTCCCTTCGCTGCCGGCGATGAGGGTGCAGAGGTTGACGGTGCGCTCCGCCAGCGGCTTGCTCTCATCGCACAGGTCCGCGATGACCTCATCGATGGCATAGCCGCAACTGCGCCGCGTCAGTTCCTGGTCCGGATAACTGTCCGCAATGAGCGTGCGGGTCCGGTCGTCCAAGGCCCAGCGGATGAGCTGGGCGTAGATATGTCTGATTAATGCGTCATTTTGCGATTCCGTAATCCCTTGATCCTGATTCCAGAACCCGGCACCGAAGCGTTCTTCCAGTTCGGCGACGGTGTAGGGCGCGAAATGCTCCCTGCTGCCATCCGAGAGGATACCGTCTGCTTCGAGCACATGAGGGCGTGTGCTCCCGTAGACGAGCGAATGGGTGCCGCAGGAGTTGTTGCCGACCATGCCGCCTATGCAGCAGCGGTTGGAGGTGGATGTCTCGGGGCTGAAGAACAAGCCGTAGGGTTGGCAGGCGATGTTCAGTTCGTCGCGCACCACGCCCGGTTCGACCCATGCGTAGCGGCCGTCGGCGTTGATCTCCAGGATACGGTTCATATGACGGCTAATATCCGCCACTATACCGTTGCCCACCACCTGTCCGGCGATGGAGGTGCCTCCGGCACGTGCGATGAGGTTCGTGTTACGGCGCCGTGCCTCGGCGATGAGCGCACAGATATCGTTCTTATCCGCCGGATAGGCCACGCCGTACGGTATCTCGCGATAGACGCTGGCGTCCGTGGCGTAGGCGATCTTGTGCAGACTGTCAGTCAGTATCTCCATAGTGCGGCGTCTCAGGGACGGATGAAGTTCATGGCCTGCCGTGTTTCATAGTGCGGCTTGGGCTGACCGTCGGTAGCTTTGAGGATCGATGCCATGTTGGTGGCGAGTGAGCGCATGGTCTGCATGCCTTCAGCATCCATCGCGGCTTCGCCTGCGTCCCGTCCGTAGACGATGTTCCAGTACTGCGATGTGACTACGGGCATATGCATCATCATGAAGGGCATGGTCATGGTCTGCAAGGCGGCGGTGGCGCCTCCCCGTCTGCACACGGCCACGGCGGCCGCCGGTTTGCCGGTGAAAGCGCTTCCTGCCGAGTAGAAGGCGCGTTGGATAAGGGCGAGCAAACCACCGTTGGGCTGACCGTAATAGACCGGCGAACCGATGATGAGCGCATCGCTCTCCTGCATCTTACCGGTGACTGTGTTGCAGAGGTCATCGTCGAAGACGCAGCGGTTGTCGCCTTTCGTCTTGCAAGTGTTGCAGACGATGCAACTGCGTACCGGGTGCGTACCCAGCGAAAGGATCTCCGCTTCAATACCTTGCCGCTCCAGCTCTTTCGCCACTTCGCTCAGGGCCAGAAACGTGTTGCCGTTCTTGCGCGGACTGCCGTTAATGAGTAGTACTTTCATGATTTTTCTCCTTTTTGACGTATTTTGGCCGCAAAGGTACAAAAAAATTTGCATATGTGCAAGAATTGTAGTAATTTTGTGCCGATTATGGATAAGCTGGTACACCTTTTTTCTTCCGAACCGTTGCCGTCCGCCGTACCTGCGGGCATGGTCTCGCCTTACCGTCTTCCTCCGCATCCCTTGGCGGAGGCGGCTGCTGCGGCTGCGTTGACGGACTGGCGGACGTATATGTCCTCGCATCCGGAGAGCGAACTGCACCGTCAGGGTAAGATGTGCGGTGTGCTGGTGGTGCGTACGTCGGACGGCCGGACCGGTTATCTGCAGGCTTTCTCCGCCCGTCTGGATGGTCAGGCGGAGAGGGAAGGCTATGTACCACCGCTCTATCGGGGAGCTATGCCGGTGGGGCATGACAAGGCCCATTCTCAGCGGCTGCAGCGTCTTTTCTTTGCGGAGCAGCGCGTGGTCAACCGGCAGGGTGCATACAAGAACCTGCTGGACATCTTCGCCCATGAGAAACCGATCCGGTCGAGAGAGGAGTGGTTTGACCCGTCACGTGTCTCCACCGTCAGCAGTCCGCTTCCCATGCCTCCCTCCGGCGCCGGCGAGTGCTGTGCGCCCAAGCTGCTGCAGTACGCCCTGACGCAGGGCTTGACGCCTCTGGCCCTGGCGGAATTCTGGGTGGGTGCCCCGTCGCGCAGCGAAGTGCGCAGGGAAGGCACGTTCTATGCGCCGTGCTCCGGACGGTGCAAACCGATCTTGCGGTGGATATTGGGAGAGGAGCCGGATGAAAAGATTCCGATGCAAGGAGAGGACCTCCGGATCGATGTCCTCCATGAGGACGAATGGCTGATGGTGGTGAACAAACCCGCCGGACTGCTTTCTGTGCCGGGTAAGGGCGATGAACCGTCGGTGGAGAGCTGTTTCGCGTCCGTCAAGGCGGTGCACCGTCTGGACCAGGACACGAGCGGATTGCTGGTACTCGCCAAGATACCGGAGGTGTACAAGGAACTGCAGGCCTATTTCCAGCGCAGGGACATCCTCAAGCGGTATGAGGCGGTGGTGAAGGAAGTAACGAGTGAGGGAGTGAAGGAATTAAGGAGTGAAGGAGAGATCCGGCTGCCGCTTCTGCCCAACCCCTATGACCGTCCCCGCCAGATGGTGGACCGGGAACACGGCAAACCGGCTGTTACGCGTTATGTGATCCGTGAGCGCCGCCCGGACGGTACGCTCTTTGTGGATTTCTATCCGCAGACGGGCCGTACCCATCAGCTCCGTGTGCATGCCGCCCATCCGGACGGACTGAATGCGCCGATCCTCGGCGACCGGTTGTACGGCTCCGCTCTGCCCTCCGATCTCATGGCTCACCGTCTGTTGCTGCATGCAGCAGAGATACGCTTCCTCCATCCCATAACAAAAAAGGAAAAGCATTTCTGCCTTCCCTCTTCGTTCTAAGCGTCGGATGACGATCAGTCGTCCGCTTTCTCCAGGTCGTACCGGAAACCGAGGTATATCTTCCATCCGGTAGTGGGTCCCCATACGGACGACGCATCAAACGGCGCACCTTCCGTGAGCACATGTCCCTCGGCGTCGTACCATCCGGCGATGGGATGGTCCTGCTTGAAATTGGTCATGTTCTCCGCCCCCAGATAGAGGCTGCAGGTACGGAAATACTTGGTGATCTGTGCCATCAGCTGCGGGTACCACTTGTGGTACATACCATCGCTGCGGGTGTAGTACTGTCCGTTGTCCGTCAGGCGCGGGTATTGGCCCTGCGGCGATGACTGATAGCCGTCGTAGACGACGCCGTCCGGCATACGTCCCGGTCCGTTGAACTGCGCCGTCACATCGAACTGCCATTTTTTGAGGGGCGTCTGATAACTCATGGAGATGATGCCTTTGAAGCGGTTCTGCAGCACTTTCTCACGCAGCATATAACTGCCGGTCATCTCACTGCCGTCCCTGCGCCAGGTGGTCTGCCGCACGTCGTTGTAGCGGAAGGCGGCGGTGATCGTCCATCCGCGCAAGACCTCCATGCTGGCTTCTATCTGCGCGCAATGGGCAAACGATTTGGCGCCGGTCACGTCCGTCTGGTTGAAGATATAGACGTCGGATGGGCTATGGTCCATGTCGATGATGAGCGAGTTGAGGAAATGGGTGTAGTAATACTCCATGGACAACTGCAGCTGCCTGCTGCCCATCGGGATGTAGAAGGTGGTACTGATACCGGCATTGACGGCGCGCTCCTGCTTGACGGTGTCCGTCCAGTGGATCGAGCGGGTGGAGGGCAGGAGGAAGGCGTTGTCGGCGATGGCGTTCGGACTGCGGTATCCCACACCGGCGCTGGCGCGTACGGTCCACCAGGCGAAAGGCGAGTACCGCACATTGGCCCGCGGTGTGATGAAGAAACCGTGGCGCGTGGAGTAGTCCGCACGCACACCGGCCACCAGAGACAGCGTCTCCGCGTACTTGTAGCTGTATTCGGCAAACAGACCGGGTGTCACTTCGTGGCGGCCCAAGTCCACCGGCACCCCGTCACCGGTCATCCGCAAGCCCTCTCCGTACTTGTCAAAATTGACGGAGAGACCGGCACTCAGCCGATGGTCGTTGTCAATCAGTCCGCCGCCCTCCCAGTTGCGTTGCCAGATGCCGTTGAGGTAGGCGTTCCACTGGTCCGCCTTCCATTGTCTCGCACCATAGGTGTTGTCCAGATTATGATAGCTGACGGCGGTGATGAGTGCCACGGACGAACCGCTCTCATCGTCGTACACGTAGCCGTTCTTGAAAAAGCCTTCCACACGCCAGGTGTTCAGGTTGATCAAGTAGGGGTTAGCGGGACCGGAGGACGGGTGATGGGTGATCTGTCCGCCGCGACGACGGTCGTACAGTCCGCGAACGAAAGCCTGGAAAGTGTAATCGCCATGCGAATAGAACCACCGGTTGGCCAGGTTGGCGTTCTGCACCTTCGGCATGTCGGCAAAACCATCCTTGTTCTCATCCATCGCCATATAACTGCCTCCGTAATGGGCCATCAGGCCGGTGTAGAGGGACTCGTGATGACAGTGGTCATGTCCCTCATGGTGATGCTCGTGTTCCTCTTCCTCGAGGGGTATCTGCCATCCGCCCATGATGTTGGCTTCCGCCATCACCTCGCTGTTGACCATCAGATTGACGGCGAGGGGGTTCTGTGTCTGGGGCTTGAGCAGTTCAACATTGATCTGGCCGGAGGTGGCTTCGTAGCCGTTGATGACGGAGGAGGTGCCTTTGCTGACTTGGATGGAACTCATCCACGGTCCGGGTATATACTCCAGTCCGAAGTTCTGCGCCAGTCCGCGTACGGCCGGCGTGTTCTCCTGAATGAGTTGGACATAGGTGCCGCTCAGTCCGAGCAGTCGTATCTGCTTGGCACCCGTGGCGGCGTCCGAATAGGCGACATCGACCGATGCGTTCGTCTCAAAGGCTTCGCTGAGGTTGCAACAGGCGGCGCGACACAGCTCTTCCGTGCCGATGGTCTGGGTGTCGAAAGCGGAGGTGCGGCTTTTGAGAACGCCCATCTTGCGTTCGGTGATCGTCACCTCATCCAGCACCGCTTCGTCCACCAGGACGATGGTAAGGGGCTTCCGGTCCGTGACGACGACGGTGTCGTTATGGCATCCCACGAACGAGGCCACCAGCAGATGGGCCTTTTGTCTTTCGTCTTTTGTTTTTCGACTGTCAACAGGCATCAAGGTGAATCCTCCCTCTAAGTCCGTTGCGACGCCGACTCCGGTGCCGGCCCAATAGACGTTGGCGCCGACCAGGGGTTCACCATGCTCGTCCAGCACCACGCCGGTGATCTGCGCATGGGCCCACAGGCAGGTGAACAATCCTATTATGATGAGTATACGTTTCATTGTTTATAATTTCAAAGCGAGTCCGAGGAAATAGGTACGCGGCTGGGTGGGACCGTAGATATAGTTGGCATCGCGGTCAGCCCCTTGGTCCAAGTCCCGTTGGAAATGGTCCAGCACATTCTTCACACCGCCGCTTATCTCGAGGCAGTACTGCTTGTACAGATGGATGTCATAGGCCAGGCGGATACTCATGTCCCAGAAGACAGGCGTGTTGGTCTGTTCGTCCTGCGCGATGAATCCCGCCAGGTGCGGCACGAGCATCGAACCGGTAGCCTTGGTATTGACGGAGATGGTGAAGTCATGCACGGGTTTGATGTCCAGCAGGAAATAGCCGTAGTGGTCCGGTGTGCGTAACATACGTGTCTGCGGTGCCACGGTGGCGCTCCATGCCTGCGGTTTCAGATAGCGGCTCTGCTGATAGGTGTACCCGGCAGAAAGCTGAAAACTGAAATCTGAATGCTGATAGCTTACTTTTCCTTCCATATTCAGTCCTCCTACCCACGCGCCATCGGCGTTCGTACGCATCAACAGCAGGTTTCCCGCGGCATCATGGCCCTCTTCGCGCAAGAAGAACACATCCTTCAGATAGGTATAGAAGCCTTCTCCGGTGAGATTGAGTTCCCATGCTCCGAACTGCCTGTACCAGTCGGCACTCAGAGTGGCGCTGTGCGAGTACTCGGGCCGCAGATTGGGGTCCAGGGAGATAAGCGACACTTGTCCGCCTACGGCCGCTACGTGAAGGTCCTCGTCGTAGGCTTGGGGAGCACGGTAGCCGCTGCTGTAGCCGGCTCTCAACACCAGCCCCTCTACCGGCGAGAAACGAACCGTTGCACGCGGGTTGCAGACGGGTTTGGTCAGGAGGTTATGCTTCTCCAGACGCGCTCCGACCAGCACGCTCCATTGCTCGTTCTTCCATTCGTTCTGTGCGTACGCACCCGCTATATGTACGTCCTGTTGGATGTTCCGGTTGTAGCCCACCATCCGGTCACTAAGACCGTTGTACGTATATTCGGCACCGACGCTCAGATCGCCGTTCATCAATCCGCAAGGATAGGAAAAACGGTACTGAATACCCGTGTTGGATGTCAGGTCGCGACTTTTACCATAGGCATTGGGGTCTTTTCCGGCACCGAAATAACTCTCACGACCAATATGCTGAATGGCCGAATAGGCCGACACGAAATGCCGGTTGTCCTTGGAGAACCAATCGAAAGCCAGCGAACCGGCGTCAATGTTATGGCGCAACTGCTCGGCTATGTTCGCTTCATGAGGCGGCAGGTCAAACAGGTCTCCGCCGCGGCGGAAATCCGTCGTATGGTGATACTCGGCGGTTATCTTGCTGTAGTTGCTCGTTTTGAAGAACACGCGGGCGCCTGCCGTTGTGGAACGTAACTGAGGCACTTCCGTGAACCCGTCCCGGTCGCGGTCGTAGGGACTGCGGGTACGATGCGAGGCGAACAGGTAGGCGCCTATCTTGCGGTTCTCGCTCATGACCGATGCGTTCAGTTCGGTGTTGATGTCATAGGCGCCGCGTTCGTTTACGCCGCTGATGTTGGCGATGTTGACGAAGTTACGTACCGGCTCTTTGGTGATGATGTTCACCACGCCGGCAATCGCGTTGGCTCCGTACATGGCGGAACCGCCGCCGCGCACCACCTCGATGCGGTCAATCATCGCCGAAGGCACTTGCTCCAGACCGTACACGGAGGCCAGCGACGAGAACACAGGGCGGCTATCCATTAGGATCTGGCTGTATTGGCCCTGCAAGCCGTTGATGCGTATCTCCGTCTTGCCGCAGTTGCTGCAGGTGTTATCGACCCGCAGACCCGGCTGAAAACACAGGGCGTCCGCCACGCACGCCACCGCCGTGGTCTCAAACAGTTTGGGAGAAAGCACATTGACGATGGCCGCCGCCTCCTGGCGCTTGGTGGCATAGCGGTTGGCGGTTACCACCACGCTGTTCAGCTGCTGGGATACTTCATGAATAGCCACTTTCAACTCCGTGGTCACATTCTCCTTGATGACCACAGGCAGTTCTTCCGTTTCGTAACCCACGTAGGAGACAATAATCATCTGTTTGCCGACCGGCAGGTTCTTCAGAAAATAGTGTCCCGACTCATCGGTCACCGTGCCTATGTTCGTTCCTTTCAGTTGTACATTGACATACGGCAGGTGTTCGCCCGTTTTCTCATCCAGCACGTGACCTACCAAATGGGCGTCTGTCGCTTCCTGCGCCCTCATCCCCGCACACAGAAAAATACCTAAAATAAACAGTAAAGATCTTTTCATTTCCTTTTCTGATTCAAAATCGGGTGCAAAGGTACTGCTTTTTTTGCATATGCACAATACCTAAAAATGGGGAAAATACACTTTTACGTGCAAAAAAACTTGTATATATCGAAAAAAAGCAGTAACTTTGCACAAAATTTCATGGATTTATGAATAAAAAATATAGTAACAAAGTGAGGTCTTTAGCCTTCCTTCTTTTGGCTTGCGTATCGATGGCGCAGGCGGAGAGGACGGTCAGACTGGAGCCGGCGACGGGTACGGAGAGTGAATATGCCGTCGCGGAGCTGCTCCGGGTAGAGTTGGCGGGTGACAGCATCCGCTTTATTGCAAAGGACGGCAGCCTTGCCGCCGAAGTATATAAATATGATTACGTGCGCATGACGTTCGAAGAGAATGAAGAGCAGGCGGTGGAAGAAGCGACGGACATGAGCCGGAAGCTGACAGCCAGGAAAATCCTCCACAACGGCCAGGTGTATATTCTCTTCGGAGACAAGGCGTATCTGATTTCCGGACAAGCGACAAAATAATATAATATGCGAAAAATTTATACATTGTTTCTTTCGGTTGTCTTGATGACAATCGGTCAGTCGGTATGGGCGGAGAAAGCGATCATCGAACATGTGCAAATCGGTGATTTGTACTATCATCTGAATACGGAGGACCACTCCGCCGTTGTGACCTGGGACAAGTACATTGACACCCTGAACTACCACGGTCTGAAAGAGGCCGTCATCCCTGCCTTCGTGACGTACGAAGCGCAGGAGTACGCCGTAACGGCAGTGGACAGTTGTGCCTTCAGCATGTGTGACAGCCTGCGGACAATTCAGATCCCCGAGGGTGTCACTCGTATTGGTAACCATGGTTTCCGTCAGTCCGTGTTGGTTGAGTCGGTGGTAATCCCGACCAGCGTGACGGAGATTGGCGACAATGCTTTTTATATGTGTTTCGGACTGCAGTCCGTGACCTTGGGTACGGGTCTGCGTACCATCGGCGAGAGTGCCTTCAACAGCTGTATGAATGTGAAGGAACTGATTATTCCGGACAACGTGGAGCATATCGGTCACCATGCTTTCGTGGATTGGCGTACTGCCACGCGGATTGTCATCGGCAGCGGTGTCCAATACCTTGGCGAACGCGTTTTCCAGGGAGCGAATGCCCTTCCGGCCTTTGAGGTGGCGGATGGCAACACGATTGTATGCACGGTGGACGGTGTGCTGTTCAATACGGACAAGGATACGCTCATTCAGTTCCCCGGCGCAAAGGGCGGTACATACATCGTTCCAGAGCAGGTAAAAGCCATCGGTGACGGTTCGTTCCAAGGATGCGAGCATATCACGAATATCATCCTCCCCGAAGGACTGACCTACTTAGGTACGGCTTCTTTCGTCGAATGTACGGGTCTGAAGGAGATTGTCCTCCCGAATGGCGTGACGGAGATTCCTTCGGCGTTCACGCATTGTCCCGCGTTGGAGTCCGTGACCATCGGCGACGCGGTGACCGAGATAGGCATGGTGGCCTTCGGTCAGTGTACGGCGCTGAAAGCGTTCACCTGTCATAGTGTTACGCCTCCTGCGCTGGGCATGGTTCCGTTCTTCCAGGTGGACCTGTCAGCCGCCACGCTCTATGTGCCCGAAGAGGCGCTTGAGGCGTACCGTGCTGCGGCTATATGGAATGACTTCGGCACCATCAACCCGATTTCGAATCCGGGTATCGTACGTACGAAGATTGACGACCTGTACTATAACATCGACACGGCGAACCACGTGGCCGCCGTGACCTGGGACCGCTATTATCTCACGTCCAACTACCATGGTTTGAAGAGCATCACCATCCCGGAGTCCGTCTCCTTCAAGGGCAAGGACTATCCGGTGACGGCCATCGACACGCTGGCCCTGTCCTGCTGCGACAGCCTGGAGACCCTGGTGGTGGCGAACAGCGTGACCGATATCCGTTATGATGCCGTTTCGCTCTGTGACGTACTGAAAAACGTGAGCTTCGGCAGCGGCGTGAAGAGGATTGAGAATAATGCTTTTGCCGGCTGTAAGGCCTTGGAAGAGATCATCCTTCCCGATAACGTGGAGTTCATCGGTGAGGTAGCTTTCCGTGACTGCCATAAGGCTGCGCGTGTGGTCATCGGCAGCGGCGTGACCGTCATGGGTGAGCGTCCGTTCCAAGGCTGTAAGATTCTGACGGCGTTTGAGGTGTCGGAGCAGAACACGCACTACTGCGCCGTGGACGGCGTGCTGATGGACAGAGAGCAAGACACGCTGATCAATTATCCGGGCGCTAAAGCCGGCGCATACATCGTTCCGGCAAGCATCACCGTCATCGGTGCCGGTGCGTTCTTTACCTGCGAAAACCTCACGGCTATCACCCTCCCCGAAGGACTCACTTCGATCGGTGTGGCGGCGTTCGATGCCTGCCGAGGGCTGACGGAGCTCGTTATCCCGAACGGTGTGACGGAGATCCCCAACGCTTTTGTGACATGCTCCAGCCTGAAGTCCGTTACCATCGGTAACGCGGTCACTAGCATAGCCATGACCGCTTTTGCCCAGTGTACGGCGTTGGAGACGTTCACATGTTATACCGTTACGCCGCCTGTGACAGGCACGGTTCCGTTCTTCATGGTGAATCTGGCTGCCGCCACGCTCTATGTGCCGGCTGAGTCAGTGGAGGCGTACCGGACGGCGAACACATGGAAGGAGTTCGGTACGATCACCGGTATCCCGTCCACCGGCATAGAGCGCACTCAGCCGTCAGACATCCGCACTCAGAAGCTGTTGCAGAACGGTCAACTCCTCATCCGCAAGGGCGACCGAATCTACACGCTCACCGGCAGTGAGATCCGCTAATCGTTCACTCGTTCATTCGTTAAACGTTATATAGTATGAAAAAGATTTTAGTTTTTTGTCTTTTGTCTATTAGCGCATCGCTCTTCAGCCTTGCGCAAGGGCAGACCTATGTCTGGAAGAACGGTCATCCGCTGGTGACTGACCCGGACAGCATCACTTTTGTTCAGCCCGACATGGGTGCCCGGGTTACCCATATGGTGAAGGCGATCGCCCATACCGAGATCCATTTCGTGTATCCGTCTCTGGATTACGAGGGCAAGCCTATCTGGTTGTCCGCAGCGCTGTTGCTGAACAACACCCAGGTAGAGAGCAAGCACATCAAGAAGATGGCAATGTACAACCACTATACGATCGCCCGTTCGGATGAATGTCCGACGAGCGATACCAGGGATCCGGAACTGCCGGAGATATTGGTTCCTCTGGGTTTTGCCGTGGTGGCAGCCGACTATGAAGGTTTCGGCGAGACGAGCGACCGCGTGCAGGCGTACTGCTTCGGCGAGACGAACGCCCGTGCATCCATTGATGCGCTGATAGCGGCTCGTGAATGGCTGGTCAAAGAAGGTTACACCATGAGCGACTCCATTATCAACTACGGTTATTCGCAAGGCGGACAGACCACTGTGGCTGCCATCAAGCTGGCGCAGAGCGAGTACAGGGGCAAGGTACATTTCATGAAGAGTTTTGCCGGGGCGGGTCCGTATGACCTGCGTCTGACGTATCGCAAGTTTCTGGAGTGGGAGCGGATCGGCCAGCCGGCTGTGCTGCCCATGACCATCATCACGGTCAACGAATTGAGGCACATGGGTCTTGACTACAAAACGGTGTTCAAAGAACCCTTGGCGCACAACGTGAAGAGCTGGATCATCTCCAAGAAATTCGACACGGACGAGCTCAAGGAGCTGTTCGGCTCGGACAGCATCAAGTACTACATGCAGCCGGCTTATCTGGACTCGACCAACGCGGAGATGAGCGTGGTGCTCAGAGAGGTGGACAAGCAGCGGCTGACCACCGGATGGGTGCCTGATGCCGACACCGACATCAAGTTCTTCCACTCGATGAAAGACGACATCGTAGCGCCGGAGAACACGTTGGACATGTATAAACTCTTTGTGAACAGCGGCGTGACCAACGCTGTGCTGGATACCACGACGCTAACAGGTCTGCATACGGAATCCGGCTCCAAGTTCGCTATGCAACTGATGATGGAGCTGATGTTGTGGTAAGGCTCGAAGCGGATTAGAGAAGAATCTGTTCCAGATATTTCTGATCAATGGCGTCGAAGGTGTTATAATCGGCGCTGTCGATGTCAAGAACGGCGATGACCTCGCCGTTCTTGCGTATAGGCACTACGATCTCGCTCTTCGATGCGGACGAGCAGGCTATATGTCCGGGAAACTCATGCACGTTGGGCACCACGAGCGTTCGGTTCTGTGCCCAGGCGGTGCCGCACACACCTTTATTATATGGTATACGTGTACACGCAAGAGGCCCTTGAAATGGTCCGAGAACGAGTTCCTTGTCCTTTGTGCATTGCGCATTGACCCTATAGAAGCCCGTCCACCAGAAGCCGAAAGCCTCATGGAGCACTGCGGCGATGTTCGCCATATTGGCGATGAGGTCGGATTCGCCGGCAACGAGGGAGTTGATCTGCGGGATGATCTCCTGATATTTTTCTGCTTTGGTCATGTTATTGTGCGTTCTTTTGAGAGGAGAGTAATAGCTTCATCACCTTGGACGGTTGTCCTTCCGGTGTGAAAGCGCCCATGTCGTAACTGCCCCAGCCAAGCGGTATATACTCCGCCGGCCGCCAGCCGCCGTATACCTCCGGTTCCCAGTAGAAGATACCGGCACAGGAGTCGATGGCGGTGATGCGCTGCAGGAAATCCTCCATCACTGTCTCCGATTCGGGATCGTTGGCGAACATGCCCACCTCTGCGATCATCACCGGACAGTGCCATTGGTCAATCAGCCGGCGGATGTTCTCTTCTGCCAGCGCGTTCATCTCCTGCCAACTCTTGCCGCCGTTCCAGGCACTCATCATCGGATAATGACTCAGGCCGATCATGTCCCATCGGCCGCCGTGTGCCTTCATCGACTCCCAGAACCAATCACGACGCTCGTACGCGTTATCGACATGTACGATGACAATGATGTCCGGGAAGGCCTCTTTGGCGGCCTTGTATCCCGTTGCCGTGAAACCAGCATAGTGGTCCCAGTTGCCGTTCTCGCGGTTGACCAAGCCCATCGGCCATAGCATGCCGTTCGGCGTCTCGTTGCCTATCTGCACCCACTCGGGCTTGACACCCTCTTCCTTGAGCGCATAGAGCACGTCCAGCGTGTGTTCGCGTACGGCATCGCACATGGTCTCATAGTCGTACGCCTGCCATGCTTCGGGAATAGTCTGGTGGTTCGGGTCCGCGAAGAAATCCGAGTAGTGAATATCGATCATGATGCGCTGTCCCGCTTTCGCCGCCCTTTTGGCCAAGGAGAGCATGTCGGCTTTGTTGCTCCATCCGGTCTTATGGTTCACCCAGACACGCAACCGCACCGCGTTCATGCCCTGCTTGCGCAGTAACCCGATGCAGTCTTCATCTTTAAGCGCCTCCGGCGCGTCACCATTGATCAATGGATCGTTATGGAACTTTACTCCGTCATGCTCCATTTCGCTGAGCCAACTCAGGTCCGCTCCTTTCGCCCATGACCCGCGGGGGCTGTCGGTCTTGTGATAGCAGCCCGTTAACACTGTTACGCTCAGCACTCCCGCCAAGGCGTAAACGATTAGTGAATGTAGATTGTTCATATGCTTATTGGTATAAGGACCGCGGCTTTGCCGCTAAAGGACAATGGACAAAGGACTTGTCACTATCGGCCGGGTCATTTTGTCTTTTGTCTTTCAGTCCGCAGGACGGTCTGTCACCGGCATGCCGGTGATGGTGAATATCCTTCCGTTGTGCTCGATGAGCAACTGGCCGTTCATCAGCAGTTTCCGGCTATGGGTTGCCGGGTCCTGGCTGATGGTTGTCACGCCGGAAGCGGAGGCCATGAACGAGAAGGAGACCAGGCCGTCCTCTACGGCGATGTCCGTAATGGGTTTGGACATGAGTTTCTCGCCGCTGATGTTCTCATGCCAGAGGACCGCCGCGGGTGTGGAGGTGTCGGTCAGCGCGTTGTTCGTCCCGTAGGGGTACGCCCAGCCGTCGGAATAGGACCGGAAGGTATGGTTATTCGCCGGCACGACGATGTAATGACTGACGTTGGAGGTGTTGGCGTAGCCGGTGAGCCATATTTCCGGATCATAGTCAATATGGAAGATCACGAGTCCCTCGCCCGGTAACTCGCTGTCCCATCCTTTCTTCTGGCGGTTCTCCAGCATGAAGAACTCATCGGGGTAGGCGTCATTACGGATGAGGTATGCCACCGGTTCGTCCGTGAGCGCCGGCATGCCGGTTACCGTGGTTGCCGTCGTCAGCTCGAGAGGCGTGAGCCAATCCATGAGCATTTTTTCATGTGCCGACCAACCCACCGGCATGAAGCCTCCGCCGCAGTAATTGCCGTTATCCATGAGGTCCCAGTTGCCAATCACCGAGCCGGAGCCGTAGAAATCCGGGAAGCCGAAACAATGCGTGTATTCATGGCACAGCGTGCCGAACGAGCCGTAGGAGCTGTCCTGTGCGATCTCCTGCACGGCGCAGTAGGAGTCGATGATGTAGTCCTGCTCTTGATAACGGACGGTGTCCGCTTCGCGATAACTGCCCGCTTGGAGGTCTATGAGATGCCAGCTTAGCCAGCTCTGGTGCGGCCAAATGGCATCATAACTCGAGCCCATACCGCCGTAGGCGCTGCCTTGCCCGGCAAAGATGATGAGGAGCTGGTTGACATAGCCGTCTCCGTTCCAGTCGTAGCGGTCCCATTGGATGTCCCGCTGTCGGAGCGAAGCCACGACGTCATCAACGAGGTACTGCGAGTTCTCGTCGTGTGTCATCGTACTCCGGTAGCGGCGGCAACTATCCACCTCCACGAACTGCAGATCGCAGATGAGGTCGAACTGACCGTAGCTCTGGTCGTAGAAGTAATCATGGAACGAACCGGCGAAAGGTGCTTCGTCGAGCTGTTCTGTATTGAGTATCTTGTCCCACTGCGCCAGGGTCGCCGCTTCATCCCCCAGGAAGGGGTTGTCGGCAAACGCAGCCAGCACCACCAGCTGGTGTTTCCGGCCCTTGAAATAGTCGCCTCCGGGCCCTCTGTCCTGTGCGTTGGCCGCTCTGCGTTGCAGCCATTCGGGGCGGACTGTTCGGCGTCTGCCCTGCATCGGAAGGTCGTTCGTCTCCTGTGCCGCCGCAGTAAGCATACTTCCTGCCGCCAACAAGGCGATCATACATGATAATAGTGGTCTAATAGTCATCTTTGCTCTTTCATTTTTAATTCTCCCGCCAGTTCGTCGCTGATGTTATTACCGATCTGGCGGCAGACGTCCTGACTCCAGCGTTGCGCCATGGCGATGCGTTCCGCCTGATTGTCAGTGCCTTGCAGCATGGCGTAGATATATCCCGCGTTGAAATTGTCTCCGGCTCCGACGGTGCTGACCGTCTCAATCGGTTGGACGGGATAAACCCCTGTCACCCCTTCACCCGGCTCATAGACCCGAATGGACTTAGCTCCGTCGGTGAGGATGAAGCGCTCGCAGAACGGCCGTACTCGGGCGTAGATGGCATCGGCGTCATGAAGCCCGTAGAGATATTCGAAGTCTTCTTTGGAGCCGCGGACGAGGTCGGCCAGCCGCATGTTCTCTTCGATGTTCGGCAGCACGTCCGGGATGTCGGGTATATGGCTCTTGCGAAAATTGATGTCGTAGTATAAAAAGGCACCCGCTTGTCTCGCCTCCCGCAACAGATGTCCGACAACGGACCGGATGACCGGATTGATGGCGAAGAACGATCCGAAGAGCACTATGTCATCCGCTTGTATATCAGGCAGTTGTTCGTCCAGAAGCGCCGTCGCATGATCCTTGTAAAACATGTATTGGGCGTCGTTGTGCTCGTTGAGGAAAGCGAGTGTGATATGCGACTTAGTGCCCGGGTGGCGGCAGACGAACTCATCCGAGACGCCGTTGGCCTTCAGGAACGCGCATATCATATCGCCTACGTGGTCGCTGCCTGTCTCCGTCACCATGGCGCAGGGCACACCGGCACGGCCTAACGACACTATACTATTGAAGGTCGAACCGCCCGGAACGGCCTTCTGCGGCTGGTCATTCTTGAACAAAATATCCAGCACCGTTTCTCCGATTCCTACTACACGTTTTGCCATGATACAATAATTTGCTGCAAAAATACTACAAAAATCGCACATATGCAAATATTCGGGTCGTTTTCGACCAACAAAATGCAAATTTATCTCTTTGGCACGGTGTTTGTGAGAGTGTTAGCGAATGTTTAATTTTTAAGGTAAGAAGATTATGAAAAAACTGATGATTTTGGCGGTAAGCGCCCTCCTTGTGGCGAACGTGAGCGCACAAGAACAGAAGAAAGAATGTTGCAAATCGAAGCAGTTGAACAAAGAAGAACGCGTGTCTTTTGATGTCAAGCGTTTTGTCAACGAACTGCTGCTGAGTGATGAACAGGCGGCTAAGTTTGCCGTTACCTATCGTGAGTACGCCGATGCACTCGACCAGCTCTTTCAGAAGAACGCCCCCAAAAAGGATTTTGAGCCGGGTAAGGAACTGACGGATAAGGAATTGGACCAGTTGGCCAAACAGCGTTTTGATACCTTCAAGGGCCTTGCGGACCTCCAGTCCAAGTACTACGACAAGTTCCGTTCCTTCCTTTCCGCCCGCCAGGTGGAGAAAGTGCTGCAGTTCCAAGCGCCGTGTGGTCCCCGTTTCTTCGGTCCCCAAGCCTGCTGCGGCAACCGCGACGACCATCACGCCTGTAAGCAGGACGGCCGTCACAAGGGCAAGAAAGGCCACAAACACGAAGGCAAGCATGGTCCACACCCCGAAGGTCCGCGTCCTGAAGCCCCTCAGGCAACTGAATAAGAAATACCCCATAAAAAATGGCTGTGCTTCCCGCAACAGCCATTTTTTGTTGTTTTGCTTCGCGGATCAGAGGGATTGTTCGGCAAAGTGCGCCTGGTGGCAGATGTCGCGCCACAGGTTATGGTGCTCCAGTTCCCTGCCTTTCATGGGGTGCTGTTTGAAATTACGCGGGTTGGCGATGAAATAGCCTTCCTGCTTGCCGTAGGCGATGATACGTCCGCGTGCATCCCGGAAAGTCATCTGGCGCGTGATGAGTTCGTGCTTGCTGTCCAAAGCGCCAGTAGTGAGGTCGATGCCAGGGGAATAGGAAACTTTTGCCATTAGTGTGAAGTTTTTGAGGGTAAAAAAATATTTTTACAGGGTAATAGCGTTAGTTAGACGTTGTAGGATGGTCCTGAGATGATACCGATTATAACCTACTAATCACCTACAAATAACCTACTATTAACATACTAATATCATACCATAGTTTTGTAAATCGGTTGTAGAATTACAACAAATTTTTGAGATATGCAAATAAATGGAGATCTTTTTAAGAAATCCGCATATAATTGCGGAAAAAGGCCAAAGAAGGCGGCTCATCGAGCCGATGTCTGGATATTATCCGAACGTTAAGAAAAAGAAAGAATGCGTAAGCGAAGCGCGATAAGTGATCACCGACTACACCGCGAGGCAGCACAAAAAAGGCAGAAACCGCCTACCAGGCGGGGCAATGAACGAAAAGAAAATCCCCCACTCCATGAAGGAGAGGGGGGATATAAAATTAACCAATAATTAGTTTTGGGGGCAAAGAAAGCCAAAATCTATCGATATTATCAGGTGTCCGAAAAAGGAGAAATAGAGAAATCTTAAAAAATTCCGCCGATTTTTTTGCTCATATTGAAAAAAAGCAGTACCTTTGCAGTCGTTAGTGATAAAATCAAGATGAAAAAAACAAACACAAAGAAATCTCTCCCGCTCAAAGAATGGTTTCAGTCCGCGCAGGAGAAGATACATTCCTCCAAAGAGTGGACCCAAGAGCATGTAGAGGAATTGCACCGCAAACAGGAGTCGTACGGCGAAACAGAGGAGGCGCATGAAGAAAAAAAAGCAGGACGAATAACGTTCCTGACAGCCGTTCGTATCATCATGGCGGAGCTAGGCGAGAAAGAGTATTGGCAGACATTATGGCAGCTGTTCTGGCGGCCGGGCTATATGAT
>Ga0265298_10002641_pt1 | contig 24596 bp, 20 predicted proteins | sample AusTroGonzalo_MG_3_FD_193486 | JGI IMG/M metagenome (GOLD analysis project Ga0265298, IMG submission 193486) | Bovine rumen microbial communities from tropical cattle in Woodstock, Queensland, Australia - Gonzalo_01 | ecosystem: Host-associated > Mammals > Digestive system > Stomach > Rumen ...
CGAACTCTACGACCGCATCTCGCGACTCGACCTCATTGACCGCAGCTTGATTCTGCTTTGGCTGGAAGGGGTCAGTTACGATGAAATCGGCGCCATCATCGGTATCACGCCCAACAATGTGGGTGTCAGGCTGATGCGCATCAAGGACAAACTGGTGAAAATGTCAACAAAAGAATGAAAGGAGATCATCATGGAAAATCAGAACAATAATAATTTCTACGAATTGGACCAACTGAAGGCCCAATACGAAACGCTGAAAGAGCAGCTCGACCAACAGGAAATCGTCAACGACCGGCTGATGAAATCGTCCATCAAGCACAGTGCCGATTTTTATGGGCGGTATAGACGGATGCAAATCATCCTTTATCCGTTAGCTGCCATAATCGGCATGTTGTGTATCCAATGCTTTCAAGGCAACCACCTTTCGTTGAGTCTGTTTTGGCTCACCTTCTGTTCGGTTTGCTTTACCATCGAATTGTGGTTGACGCGAAAACTGAAAAGCAAGGAGCTGGAAAACAACGATTTGCTCACCATGTCCCGTCAAGCCCGAAATTTCAAGAAACTATTTTCTCTCTTCACGGCACTGAATTATTCCACAGCTTTTATCATTATTTTCGGGGTGGTGATTGCCAGAATGGGTATAGATATAAATTTGCCGAATTCCGGTGCTGTGATTATGTCGTTTGTTGCGTTACTCGCTTTTCTTGCACTCGTGGGCTTTTTTGAAATACGCTATAAGACAAGAGCCTGCGATGACATTATCCGGCAGATAGAGGCCACAGAACCTGCAATGGACAAGAAAACGAATCTTGACAGACCTCAAAAGTGGTTCCGTATTGCCATGATTGTTGTGTTTATAAGTCTCGATATTTGGGCTTGTCTGCTGGTGGCCAAATACATCAAAAAACCTCTTGAGTGGCGTCAATCGAAGTATGTGCTGGAATACGAGCGGGGAACGGACAACTTTGTAACGGAAGAGAAACTGGAAATTTGGGACGTGGATGCCGACACGTTGGCCATCAGTTCGGAAGTTTTGGGTGGCAAGCCTATGGTGCAACATGTGGAAGTGACGGTGCCAAGCAAGAAAAGTGACCCCGACATGGTGCAAATCAACGTGACGTTGACCCCTGAGGCGAGTCTGCAATGGTATCGATTCACCAGCGAGATAAAGGGCCACCATGCCGCACTTTACCTGAACGGCAACCAGATTCAGGAGTGGGAAATCAAATGTGGAATAAGCACCGGTGGTTTCTTCATCATGAAGGAACGTTCATCGAAGGAGGAATTGGAGGCCTTCTGCGAGCAGTTGGTGCGGCAGTGAAAGGTATTATTTTACACAAAAGGGATTAGTGACATCGTCGCTAATCCCTTTTTAACACCTGCTCCGTCCAATTTTTAGACACCTCCGTCTCATTTTTGGACACAATGCATCTTTTTCGTTTCCTGGCAACACCCTGTTATGGTTATATTTTCTATTTTTGGCGCGATTTTTGGAACGATAAAGAAAAACTGAACCGATGCTCAACACCATCCTCATCGTCGATGACAACCGCAACGTCCTCGCGGCGCTGAAGCTGCTGCTGGATCGCGAGTTTCGGCAGGTGGTCGCGCTGCCGTCGCCGAACACGCTGCTGCGACAGATCGAACAGTGCCGCCCTGAGGTCGTGCTGCTTGACATGAACTTCTCCGCCGGACTCAACACAGGCAACGAGGGCCTCTACTGGCTCCGAGAAATCAAGCGTCAACATCCGGATCTCCCCGTGGTGCTCTTCACCGCATACGCCGATATCGAGCTGGCCGTGACAGGGATGCGCGAGGGTGCCACAGACTTCGTGGTGAAGCCATGGGACAACGAACGGCTTATCGCCACACTCACCCGTGCCTGCAAACCAGAGAAGGGTGGTACAAAACGTCCCGCGCCGACTACCGGCAGCGACCTCTTCTGGGGCAAGAGTACTGCCATGCAGGAAATACGCCTTATGGTGGAGAAGATCGCCCCCACAGATGCCGCCATTCTCATTACTGGCGAGAACGGAACTGGCAAAACATTGCTTGCCAAAGAGATACACAAACTCTCCGCCCGCAATGACAAACCATTCATAACTGTCGATTTGGGGGCACTTACAGAGACCCTCTTCGAGAGCGAGCTCTTCGGACACGTCAAAGGTGCCTTTACAGATGCGAAAACCGACCGTGCGGGCAAAATCGAGGAGGCTGCCGGTGGCACGCTCTTCCTCGATGAGATTGGCAACCTTGCTTTCCCGCAGCAGGCCAAGCTCTTAACGGTCATCCAACAGCGCACAGTCACCCGCGTGGGCAGCAACAAGGCGACGCCGGTCGATTTCCGGCTCATCTGCGCCACTAACCAGAAACTCGGCGAGAAGGTGTTACGCGGCGAGTTCCGTGAGGACCTCTACTACCGCGTCAACACCATCCACTTAGAAATCCCTCCGCTTCGCGATCGCCGCGAGGACATACTGCCTTTCGCAGAACGTTTCCTGTCGGTTTTTGCAGATAAATACCGCAAAACCGATCTCAAACTGAGTCCCGAAGCCGCCCGTAAGCTGATCGACCACCCGTGGTACGGCAACATTCGCGAGCTTGAACACACTGTGGAGAAGGCCGTCATCATTGGTGACGGCAACACGATCCACGCAAGTGACTTCCAACTCACTGTCCCGATACAACGCCCCGAACAGCAGGAGATTACCACTTTGGAAGAGATGGAGGCCGACATGATTCGCAAGTGCATCTCCAAATACGGGGGTAACCTCACTGCCGTCGCCGCCACCCTCGGCATCACGCGGCAGACGCTGTACAACAAGATGAAGAAATACGGAATATAAGGCAAAAGGCAATAGAAATAGTTGTGGTCGAAAAAGAACAAATATATAAAACATATTCCTTAAGCAGCCTCGAAGAGGCAAGACGCGCGATAGCGCAATTAACCCCACACTGCACTTCGCTTGTGTGGGGTAGTAACGAACAGATATGATAGTAATAACGATAATAATAGTAATCTCCTGGGCCGCCACCACGTGGCTCCTCATCCGGCGCAACAGGCGCAACACTGGCCGACTCAAGTTCCTGTCGGAGGCAGTGGCGGGCGGCGATTTCAGCTTCACCTTCCCCGAGGATGACAAGCGGCGCACCGACCAAGTGACGGCCGAATCGCTGAACCGCATCCGCGATATGCTCGCCCGTGCCCGCCAGGAGACCATCGACAAGGAGCGTTACTACGCCCAGATTCTCGAAAACGTGCGCACTGGCATCGTAGCCTACGACGAGCAGGGCTTCGTCACGCAGACCAACAGTGCGGCCGCTACGCTCTTCGGGCTGCCCGTGCTAACCCACATCCGCCAGCTCGACCGCGTGAGCAACGGCCTTGCTGACCTGCTGCTTGCGGCGGCAGCGGGCGACACCCGCACACTCACCCTCCACAATGGCGACAGCACCCACCAGCTTTCCATTCAGGTATCCCAAAGCCGTATCCGCGACCGCAATATCCGCATTCTGGTTGTCAATGACATACACAACGAATTGGAAAATAAGGAGATAGAATCTTGGATATCGCTTACTCGCGTACTGACGCACGAGATTATGAACTCCGTGAGTCCGATCACTTCGCTGAGCGAAAGTCTGCGCACACTGGTCCCTGACACATCGTCAGAGCTCTACAAGGGACTGGATGTTATCCACTCCACGGGCAGAGGCATTGAGGGGTTTGTGGAGTCGTACCGGCAGTTCACCCACATTCCGACCCCCGCGCCGACGCTCTTCTACGTGCGCGGAATGGTGGAGCGTGCCGTGCAACTGGTGCATGGTGTTCCCGAACATACCTGCATCGACTTCCGTTGGTCGGTGGAGCCTGAAGACATGCTGCTGCACGCCGACGAGAATCTCGTCGGGCGGGTGCTCAACAACCTGCTCAAGAACGCCGTTGAGGCGATAGGCGAGGGGGATAATGGCTGGGTGGAAGTCCGCGCTTTCCTCAATGAACGCGAGGATGTGGTCATCGAGGTTAGCAACAGCGGCGACCCGATTCCACCTGAGGTGGAGAAACGCATTTTCATTCCCTTTTTCACCACAAAAACCGACGGATCTGGCATCGGATTGAGCATCTCCCGCCAAATCATGCGGCTCTCTGGCGGCACACTCACATTGCGTACCATCCCGAACACCACGTTCGTGATGACGTTCGGCGGGTAGGTTCATAAGATTGTCCATTATTTATACACCACTGTCCCATAAATTGACGCTTTATGAATCTGGTTGTGTTTGTAATAGTTTAATAATCAGATTGTTTTGTCTTTTGGCACGGTTTTGGAAGTTAGCAGTTAGCAGTTAGTAGTTAGCAGTTGAAGGGTTAACGAAAAGCCCCATATATTGAAACTACTTCCTTGAGCAGCCCCGATAGGGGCAAGAGCTCGGTAGGGGTACGGATGAGAACGATGAGGCGATGAGACGATGAGACGATGATGCGATAATACGATGATATTAGAACGAAACAACGAAACAATGATACGATTAGAAAACATCAGCAAAAGCTTCCGCTCCGAAACGGTGGAGACGAAAGCGCTACAGCGAGTAAACCTGGAGGTCCGGAAGGGCGATTTCATAGCCGTAATGGGCCCTTCCGGTTGCGGTAAGACCACCTTGCTCAACATCCTCGGACTCCTCAACACCCCCGACTCGGGCCATTACTGGCTCAACGGGCGGGAGGTCTCCACCCTGCGCGAGAAAGACCGGCTGAAGCTTCGGCGCGGGGTCATCGGTTTCGTCTTCCAGAGCTTCAACCTCATCGACGACATGAACGTTTTCGAGAACGTAGAGTTGCCGTTGCGCTACCTCGGTCTCAGCAAGTCGGAGCGCAAGGCGAAAGTCAACGAGGTGCTGGAGCGGATGAGCATCATCCATCGTGCCAGCCACTACCCGCAGCAGCTCTCCGGCGGGCAGCAGCAGCGTGTCGCCGTGGCCCGCGCGGTCGTCTCCAACCCGCAGCTCATCCTCTGCGACGAGCCCACCGGCAACCTTGACAGCCACAACGGCCTCGACGTCATGCACCTCCTCTGCGACCTCAACGCCTCCGGCACCACCATAGTCATGGTCACCCACTCCGCTCACGACGCCGGGTTCGCGCACCGCATCGTGAAAATGCAAGATGGTACGATTGAACGATGATGCGTGCTCTTGCGAGTAGGAGGTTCCGGCCTCCTATCGTCGGCCGGAATGGTGCAGCGATGAATGATGATGTCTCGGTGACGCATAGCCTCGGAGAGGCGACCCGCACGAAGCGCAATTAACCCCATACAAGCGAAGCGCAGTGTGGGGGTCACACAAGAACCAAAAACCCAAGAAAGTATGAAACACACCCCAAAAATCCTCAACATCCTCGGCCTCGCCACCGCCCTGGCCGTCTTCATGATCCTCATGGCGCAGGTCCGCTACGACCGGCGCTACAACCGCTGCTTCGCGGACTCCGAACGGATGTACCGCGTGGAGGACAACCGTATCGGACAAGGATTTTCCGATTACTTTACACAAAGCAATCTTGCAGCATTCCTCAACAGTCAGAAAGAGGTGGAAGCGATAAGCTCGTTCCACAACCTGTACGATTACTATATGCTGCATAATCCGGCGAAAGACATTTCCGATGTCTCTTTCATCCGGATCTATGACACGGACTTCTTTCCGTTTTTCGGATTCAAGTGCGTGGCGGGCGATTTTGCCCATCTGGATACTGACCACGAGGTTGTAATGCCGAAATCGTTGGCCGACAAACTTTTCCCAAAGGGAAATGCCGTCGGCGAGTATCTTGAGATGGAATACCGCAACAAAAAGTTCTTGGGGCCGGAAGAAGATACGCTCCTGCGGTATCGGGTGGTGGCGGTGTATCAAGACCTGCCCGAAAACAACTCTATCGGGAATCCTGTGATCTTCTTCGATCCGCCTCGCTTGAAATACGAGATTGTCAGTGTCAACAGGGACTCCCTAAATGCGAAGTGGCCGTGGCCGGAACCGTTCTATTATTGGGTCTTCACCACTCGAATGGAAACCGACACGCTGTTCACAAGGCTACATCTGCGCAGCGAAACCGAGAAAAAGGAGGAACCATTTCTCATTGCCGGGTCAAATATAAACATGAGAACAAAGGCTGGGCATACGAAGATGCTGAGACTCAGGGCTTCCACTGACTCTGCCGACCATACGCCCGTGCTGGTGAAGGCCAAGATGGAGAAACCGGATCCGATGGGATGCTTCTATGTGAAGTTGAAACCAGGCACGTCGGAGGATACGATAGCGGCACGAATCACAGCCCAACACGAGTGTTTTCAGAAGGCACAGGCACGGACCGGTGCGCCGGTGGTACGCTTAGTGGCGGCCAAGGATATCCGCTTCGAGACGGATGTGGAATCTGATTATGGAACGGTGAGCCGCTTCGTGACGAACTGTCTGGCCGGCATTGCGTGGGCGGTCCTCATCATCGCCTTCCTCAACTTTGCCAACTTCGCCATCGCGGAGGCGCCCCTGCGGATGCGCCGTATTAACACCCGCAAGGTGCTTGGCGAGTCGGACTGCGGAATATGGTGGTCGATGGCGAAAGGCTATATCACCCTGTCGCTCGTGGCCTTCCTCATCGCTTTCGTCCTCTTCCTGCTTTGCACCCGCCTACCCGAAATCCCCATGCTGTCCAACCCCGTCACCTTGTCCGGCAATGTCCCTATCATCCTGACTACCTTATTGTTGTCCATCTTTGTCGGAGTTATCGTTTCCATTTACCCAACGCGAATGGTCACCGCCGTGTCGCCGGATGTCGCGTTGAAGGGCAATTACGGCTTCTCCAAGACGGGGATTCGGCTGCGCACATGCTTCATCGGGTTACAATTCTTGCTCGCCTCTGTCATACTGACCTGCACACTGTACGTTGCTGTCCAAAACCGTTACCTCAAGCAGTATGACATGGGCTTCCAGACGCATAACATTCTGAACTACACTGCGGATATTCGTTGGACGGACAGCATACCGTCATATATCCATGCGGTTGGACAACTGCCTGGTGTCGAAGATATAACGGCGGCATCGTGCAACATCGTTCGCAATTCCGGCTACGTGTTGTATGGGGAAATGCTCAAAGATCCTGATAGCGAAAAGGAACAGAAAGTCGAGTTCAATTGCATGCAGGTGAGCCCCAATTTTATGGAGTTCTTCGGGATACGGATGAGTGATGGAAGTACGTTCAAGAATTGCGAGATGACTAAGGGTCAGCGGTATGTCATCTTCAATAAGAAGGCCCAAAACCTTTATCAATTGCATTTGAATTGGTATTACGAGGGAATGTTTGACGTCTCGCGGACAACGCTCATCGGCATTGCGGAGGACTTCCATTTTCGTCCGTTGTTCGACACCATCCAGCCGTTGGGCATTGAGGTCGGGAAATACGGTCAGGTGTTGTGCCAATTCTTCATCAAGTACGGGGAGGGATCCGACACCGCCGCGCTGATTCGGGAAATCCGCCGCATTTCGGGCGAATACGGTCACGAAACCGATTTGGAAATCAGTACGTTGGACGATGACATAGCGGGCTCTTACGCCAAAGAGGCCGGTCTATCGAAGGGGATGTTCATCCTCTGCGGCATCGCGGTGCTGCTCGCGCTGATGGGCGTGGCGGGGATGCTGCTGCTGGAGATGACCTACCGCCGTCCCGAGTTGGGTTTGCGACAGATCTTCGGTTCCTCCACAGGACAGCTGCTTGCCCGCGCCAACGGCAAGTACGCCCTCATCTGCACCGTCGCCTTCCTGCTCTCCGTGCCCGTCAGCCTCCTGCTGCTCCGCCAGTGGCTGAAGCTGTTCGTCGCCCACGCCCCCATCGCCGTCTGGATCTTCCTCCTTGCATACGTTATCCTGTTGGCCCTCACGGTGTTGGTCGTCACGGTACAGTCGGCACTGTCGCTGCGGTTCGAACCCGTTGACATAGTTAGAAGTTAGTAGTTAGTAGTTAGAGACGGGCGACCCCAATTCCCCTTCTTTTTAAGAAGGGGTGCCCGAAGGGCGGGGTAGTAATATTAAACATATTCCTTGAGCAGCCTCGGAGAGGCAAAACGCGCGATAGCGCAATTAACCCCACACGGCACTCACTCCGTTCGTTTCGTGTGGGGTACGCAGCGGGGGCGTGAGGCTGTGTGTCGGAGACACACTACTATTACGAAGCAATGAATATCAACCACCCAAGATTTCCATCAAAAACTACGTTCATATCTATAGAAACCTTTCATCAAAACCTTAACCATTATGAAGAAACTGACCTTGATCATCTTTTTGGTTGCCGCAGTGGCGGCCACTTGGGCGCAGAAGCCTGACAAGAAAACCGTGAAATTGGAGAAACAGCTTGTGGGGACTTTCGTGGAAATCCCCTCGATGCATTACACCGAATACATCCGTGATACGAATATGGAAGTGCACTCGTCGCGGGAAATCACGCTGGCGGGTTTCCGTATGTTGGAGACGGAAGTGACCAACAAGGTGTATGATGCCTTTCTGGGGGATTTGAAAACGCAGGGCAGGATGAAGGATTACGAGTCGGCTCGCGTCCATAACGAGGGTTGGGCTCCCTATTTGGACAGACCTGTTGACGAATTCCTGCAAGATCCGAACCTGTCTTATGCCAATTACCCTGTGGCGAACATCAGCTACGAAGGCGCACAACTGTTCTGCCAGTGGTTGAATGAGAAAATAGCGAGCCCAGAGTGGGAATATGTGCTGCCTACTCGAGAACAATGGCGGGGTGCGGCATGCTGTGGAGACCCGATGGCATCCTATTCTAATGGTTCTCCATTTCTTGAAACCATTTATAAAAAACCCAGATATAACTATTGGCATGTCCCCGAAATGTATATCTCCCGCACGGACGATGGGTACAAGGTGATGGGTCTTTGGTCCGTAAAATATCATATTCTCCCCACAGTGCCGGTAAAGACATACTACCGTAACGCCTACGGTCTCTACAACATGTGCGGCAACGTGGCGGAGATGGTCTTTGAGCGCGGCATCGCGATTGGCGGCAGTTGGTACGACCCCGGCTACGACATCCGCATCGACAGTGAGAAACCCTACGACGGCCCGTCCCCGCTGGTCGGCTTCAGGGTGATTGCGGTGAGGAAGAAGTGATTTTTTTCTGTAAGGATTTCCCCAACCTGTTGTCCAATGTCGTAAAAACCAAACGGTCAGATGAAAAACGTGAAAGAAAAGCAATTCGAGGAACTGGTGAAACAGTACAAGCGGACAATCTACTCGGTCTGTTACATGTTCTCCCGCGACAAGGAGGAAATCAACGACCTCTTCCAGGAGATTCTCGTCCGGTTGTGGTTAGGGTTCGACCAGTTCGAGCAGCGCAGCAGCGTGAGCACGTGGGTGTATCGCATCGCGCTCAACACTGCCATCAACAGCGACAAACGGGCAAAACGCCGTCCGCAAACTGTGCCGCTCAGCACTGACATCGACCCCTACGACCCGCAGGACTCCTCGCTCGAACAGATCCGCCAGCTCTATGCGCTCATCAACCAGCTCGATGTGATGGACCGCGGACTCGTGTTGCTGTGGTTGGAGGGCATCGGCTACGACGAAATTGCGGCCATTATGGGCATCACGGTTGCCAATGTCGGCATAAAACTGCACCGTATCAAGGAAAAATTGGTTCAGAAATCGAAATCCGTCACCCATTAATTCATTAACATTATGACAACAGAAAATCACAACCAAGAAATGGAGCTGGATGACTTGAAGGTGCAGTATCAGTCGCTCCAGGAGAAGTTCAACCAACAGGAGATCGTCAACAACGACCTGATTCATGAGATGATTCAAACGAAAATCGCCAATTTCAAACGCCGGAATGCAGAAATCATCCTCACCTACGGGCTGTTGGCCGCCACAGTCTGTTGGAGTTGTTTTCGTTTCGAGCTTAGCCTCCCCTTCATGATTATTTCCATCGTTCTTTTTGCACTGATAGGATTATTTGAATGGTTTAGCTGTCAAAAAGTGTTGAAAATCAATACTGAAGACTCTAGCATACAGACGCTTGTCCAGAAAATGGAGAACATTCGCACACGATTTTCGTTATTGTGGATTATAGGGGTTCTTGCCCTATCCCTATGGATGATGTGGTTCATTTTTGAGATTGGGGAAAAGCGGACGATTCCCTATTTGCGGAGCTCGTTCGTTATGGTAGCGGTCATTCTCACCATAGTCATCATCTTGATAATCTGCAATATTGATCGTCTTGCCAAGATGAGCGACGAGCTTTTGGCGCAGACTTCGCGGCTGAATGGAAACGATTCCTCAACGATACCGGTTTACCATCGCAGCGGCGCTTACTGGAGTAGCATTGTCATGCTCGTATTGAGCCTTATCGTTCTTGTTTTCAAATTGATGCACTGGCCGTTTGCCAATCTTATCTGCATGGCGGCAGGTATTGCCGGACTGGTGTTCGTCATCTTGACTGCGCGCCATCTGCTACGCGTCGCCCCGAATGAACGACTGGTTATCCGAATGGCCGAAGTGGCTTGTTTGTTCCTGGTTTCCAGTGTGATATTCAAGATCATGCATTGGCCTTTCGGCAATCTCTTCGGAATACTAGCTTTCACGCTCCTCGCCGTCGCCTTCCTCGTCCGGTTGCTGAAATCGAGGCGAGGAAAAAGACAGTAACGTGTGCAGACGCGCCCTCTCCGAGGGTCGATTTCAGGGTGATTAAGGTGTGTAATCCTTGATATAAGGATTGCACCTTTTTTTGTATTTTTGCCCCGTATCTTATAATGGGTAAAAATACGCTTTAACATATTATGAAAATCGGACTTATCAGAGAGACAAAAGTTCCCGAGGACAATCGCGTGGCACTGACGCCCAAGCATTTAGCAGAGCTGCAACGCAGTTTCCCGCAAGATGATTTTGTGGTGCAGGCAAGCGAGACGCGCGCTTACAGCGACGAAGCATATCGCAACGCCGGCGTACAGGTAGCGGAAAATGTTGATGATTGCGACATTCTGTTCGGCATTAAGGAGGCTGACATTCGCACGCTCATCCCGAACAAGCACTATTTCTTCTTCGGGCATATCGCCAAAATGCAGGCCTACAACCGTCCGCTGTTGCAAGCCCTGATAGCCAAGCGCATCACCTTCTCGGACTACGAGTATTTGGTGGACGATGACAACCAACGCGTATGTGCGTTCGGTTGGTGGGCCGGCGTGGTGGGCACCTACTACACGCTGCGCGGCTACGGCCTCCGCCACCATCTCTATGAACTGCCCAAACCAGACAAACACTTCACGCTTGAAAAACTCACGCAGGCACTGAAGTCTGTTGAGCTGCCTCACATTAAATTGTTAGTCACCGGCAACGGGCGTGTGTCGCACGGCGCACAGTATCTCCTGGAAGCCCTGGACGCCACCCGCCTCACGGAAGAGCAGTTCCTCGCTGACGGGCACGTCAACCGCCTCTCGTTCTGCGCCGTGGACGCCGACCGCCTCGTGGCCCGCAACGACGACGGCGCTTTCTCTTGGGAACACTTCACCCAAAACCCGACAGCCTATCATAGCGACTTCATGCGCTGGGCACGCCAAGCTGACGTGCTGGTATGCGCCCACTTCTGGGCTCCGGAGGCCCCCGTTTACCTCAGCCAAGAGAACCTCGCCGACCCAACCCTGCGCATCCGCCTCATCGGCGACATCACCTGCGACATACTAGGCAGCATCCAATCCACCCTGCGCGCCTCCACCCACGCTGAGCCCTACTACGACTACAACCCGGCCACTGGCCAAGAAGAACCCGCTTTTTCCAACGATAGCAATATCTCGGTGATGGCCGTGGACACCTGCCCCAACGCACTGGCCCTCGACACCAGCGCCTACTTCGGCGACATGCTCATGCAACATGTGCTCACTCCGCTGCTCAAACGCGAACACTCCAACATCATCCAACGCGCCACCATCCTGGAAAACGGCGCGCTTACTCCGCACTTCGCCTACCTCCAATCGTTTGCTGAAGAAAAATAGCATCTTACCATGGCACAGGGCAGTCTGAAATCCAAAACCATATCCGGTGTCTTCTGGAGCGCTTTCCAAAAGTTCGGCGCCATGGCCATCTCTTTTGTGGCCAACATTGTGCTTGCCCGACTACTGTCGCCCGATGATTTCGGCTGCATCGGCATGTTGGCCATTTTCATCACCCTGTCGGCCACCTTCATAGACGGCGGCTTCGGTTCTGCCCTGATCCAGAAAAAAGAACCCACCGAAGAGGACTATTCCACCATCTTCTACTGGAACATGCTGCTGTCCATTCTGTTATACGGTCTTCTCTACTTTACGGCCCCTCATATAGCCCATTTTTACAACATTCCCCTGCTGTCAGCTGTTCTTCGTGTGGAAGGCTTGGTTCTCATTATCAACGCCTTGAGCCTTATTCAAAACAACCGGTTACGAAAACAGCTTCAATTCAAAAAATTAGCCATCATTGACATATCCTCTGCCATTCTCTCTATTACCATCTCCATACTCATGGCCACCAAGGGGTTTGGCATCTGGGCCCTGGTAGCCCAACAGTTACTCCTCTGTTCTTTTTCCACACTTTTCCTGTGGATTGTGGGAAAATGGCATCCTCGGCTGGTGTTCTCTGTAAAGTCTTTCAAAGAACTGTTCAATTTCGGCTTCTTTATCCTGTTGGCCAATCTGGTCAACACCTTCTGCAACAATATTCAGGGGTTACTTATCGGCAAAGTGTACAACTCGTCCACCATGGGCTATTATTCCCAGGGCAAAAAATTAGAGGAACTCTCCTCCACCAGCATCTCCAACGTGGTTGACCGCGTGGCGTACCCCATCCTCGCTGAGGCGCAAGATGACAAGCCCCGCATGATTCACATGTTGAGCCAGTTCATCACCTCGTTAGCCTATCTGACCATCCCGCTGATGCTGCTCTTCATCCTGATTGCGAAACCCCTGATTGTGCTGATATATTCGGCCAAATGGCTGCCCTCGGTGCATTATTTCCAGATTCTGTGCATAGCCGGCATCGCCATCAGCCTGCAAGGCATCAACTACTACGCCGTGGCCGCCGTGGGCAAGAGCGGTCGCCTGCTGCTGTGGACGCTCATCAAACGCGGCATCGGACTTGTGTTTGTGGTGGGCGGTTTGGCCGCCTTCGGCATGGACGGTCTGTTGACCGGTATGGTCATCACATCCTACACCATCTACATCATCAACGCCGCTTTGGTGCACAAGCATGTGGGTTACCGCCTCCATCAGCAGTTCCTGCACCTGCTGCCCATTGCCATCATCGGCATTTGCGCTTTCCTCTTGTCGTTCTACTGCGGACGTCTCATCCCCGTCGGAATGTATCCGCTGGCCTGCATCCAGCTCGGCATTTTCGTACTGGTATATGTCTCCCTTTCGTTGATTTTCAAATTGCAGGCTTTTCAAAACTTTATAGAAATTGCCCGCGACCTGACCCGTAAATTCAAACATAAAACCCCATCCGAATAACCCTACCCGATTCTTATGGACAGCATTCGCCTATTTTTTGCCGGAGACTTCTGCTCCAAACCATCCACCACCCACGTTTCCGTCTCGGAGGAACTGAAGGGGCTTTTGGAGAGCTGCGACTTGCGCATCGTCAACTTCGAGGTGCCCCTGATGCCGGAACCGGTTCTTGAACAGGTGCCTTTCTTCCAAAACGACGACGCTCCTGCTTTTCTTAAAAATCTTGGGTTCGACCTTTTCTCCTTGGCCAACAACCACGCCTTCGACTGCGGAGACGATGGATTCCGGAAAACGGTAACGGCACTCGGTGAGGATAAAACTTTCGGTTCCGGTTTATATGATGAGGCCTACCGGGTTAAAATTGTGGAGGTAAAAGGTGTGAAAATCGGTTTCTTAGCTTTGAGTTATGCCTCCCAGCAGGGTGTTTTCGACGATGTCAGTCGCCACAACGGACTCGGATGCGCCTACATCAACGACCTCCGGGTGAACCACGACATCATGGCCGCGAAAAAAGAGGTGGACTTCCTGTTTGTTCTGCCACACGACGGCATCGAATACATTGACGTGCCGTTGCCGGAGACCATCGCCCGGTACCGCGACTTCATCGACTACGGAGCCGACGCCGTGATTGGCTCGCATCCGCACTGCCCGCAGGGATGGGAAACCTACAAGGGGAAAAACATCTTCTACAGTCTGGGCAACTTCTTCTTCAACAGCAAGCCCACACCGGATTTCCAAGCCGACAAGCCCCACTGGTACGAAGGGATGTGCGTCATTGCCAGCATCCAAGACGGGCAAATATTCTTTGAGGTGGTAAACACCCTCAACCGCGCCAACCGCGAACTGGTTCTTGACAATCACGAAGCACGACGACAGCACAACGAACTGCTTTGCCGTTACCTGCAAGATGCAAATGCCTACAAAAAATGCCTTGATGCCGCCATTGTGAAACTATCCATGGAGCAGGAGCTTCCCATCGTTGACCGGTTCCATGTCCACCAGCCATTGCGCAAACGGGCACGCGCTTTTGCCAGAAAATGCCTGTACAAGCTCAAGGGCTATCCCATTGACACGAACACCAGCCTGCTGATGTTGTTGAAAAACGATTCCAGAAGAAATCTTCTCATACAATCCTTGAAAAAATAACCACTATGAAAAGTCTGAAATCCACTTCCAAAATCAAGAAAATCGTATTGGAATACTCATTCTACTATGAGATCTGGAAGAAATACCGCAAACTGAAAATCAAGCGCAAGCTGACGCACCAGCAGAAAAAGGAGATCCAGGGATTTTACCGCCGCGTCATTGGGCGGCGCGTGCCGCTGATATGGCACAAATTCCTGTATTCACGAACCGGCAACTACTCGCCTTATTACATCCCGGTGGGGGTCTATCGCAGCGAGATGATTGGCAGGATGAACAATTTCCCGTTCAAGGATGCCTACGCCGACAAGAACGTGGCAGAGGCTTTGTTCCCTGATGTCATCCAGCCGAAGACCTTTGTGAAGAACATCAACCACCATTTCTACGCCGACGGGCAGGCCATCAGCCGTGAAGAAGCGATTGCCCGCTGCCAGAATTTGGACGATGCCATTCTGAAACCCTCGTTGCTGACTCGTGGCGAAGGAGTTATGCGCGTGCGCGTGCAAGACGGCGTGACCAACTGCAAGGGCAAGCGCATCGAGCAGCTTTTTGACGAATACGAACGTGATTTCATCCTTCAGGAGGCCGTGCGCCAGCATGAACGCATGAAAGCCCTCAACCCAGCCTCCGTGAACACCATCCGCCTGCTCACCTACCGCCACGACATGGATGTGCGACTGCTTTATGCCGTCATCCGTATCGGACGGGCCGGACAAGTGATCGACAACGAGAGCGCGGGCGGCATCAGCACGCTGATCAACCCCGACGGCACGCTGGGACGCTACGCCTTCGGCGCACCCGGCCACGACCGCGTGGAGCAGACCGACAGCGGCATCACCCTCGACGGCTACGCCATCCCTTCTTTCAACGAGGTAGTGGAGACCGCCAAGCGGCTGCACCTCCGACTGCCCCACTTCAACATTGCAGCTTGGGACTTTGCCGTGGGCGAACAGGGCGAACCTGTCTTCATCGAATGGAACGCCGACCCCGACCTGAGCCAGTCGGCCTTCGGACCCGCTTTCGGCGAGAATCCGGAAGCCTTCTTGAAGGAAATTTACCAAAATCGTAACACCAGACACAGCTACTGGTAGAAAAACAACATCATGGAATTCAGATCTACACCCAATCTTTTGGTCCGTTACGCCCTGACCTCCCTGTCGCCCGAACTGAGCGTCAGGACCTTGTATCGCATCTATCACCGCACTAAACTGAATCTCCAAGATCCGCAGACCCTGGATGAGAAGATACAGTGGATGAAGCTCCATTACTACAAGGACAACGAGTTAGTGAAGCAGTGTGCCGACAAGCTCCGCGTGCGTGAGTACGTCAAGGAGTGCGGACTGGAACATATCCTCAATCCGCTTTTCAGCACTTATCAACATGCAAACGAAATCAACTGGGACAAGTTGCCGGACAAGTTTGTGCTGAAATGGAACTTCGGCTGCGGCGGCAACGTCATCTGCTCCGACAAGGCCAAACTGAACATCCCCGCCACCATCCGCGATTTGAACCGTTTCGAGAAGATGAAATTCCACCTCATCGCCGCAGAGCCGCAATACAACTTTCCGAAACGCCTGCTGTGCGAGCAGTTCATCGAGACCGAGGACGGACACTCGCCAGTGGATTACAAGTTCTACTGTTTCAACGGGGAGGCAAAGTATGTGCTATGCTGCATCGGACGCGGCACGCAAGCGAAGCCCGATTTCTATTTCTTTGACCGCCAATGGCAATTGCAGCGCCTGAACCGGCAGGGAAAGGCAGCCCCGGAGGGGTTCTACATCCCCAAGCCAGAGGGCATGGACGAGCTCTTTAATTATGCAGAAACGCTCTCCAAACCCTTCCCGTTCGTACGCGCCGACTTCTATCTGGAGCAAGGGAAAGCCTATTTCGGAGAGCTCACTTTCACTCCTGCCGGCGGATTCGACCGTGGCCGACTGCCGGAAACAGATTTGCATTTCGGACAAATGGTACATCTGCCCGAAAAACTTTAACCATTATCATTCTCGATTATGAAACAGAAAATCGCAAAATATTGCCTTTTCATCACCCTTGCGCTGGTGGCCGCCTCCTACCTGCCATGGGTATATCTGACCAAAATTTACTACATCCTCCGCCTTATCATCATGGCTTTGATGGGAACCTCGGTGGTACTCACCTTCTCGGTTGAGAAATACTTCTCCGTACGGTTCATGCGTCTCTTCCTGCTGACCATTCTGCTGGTATTCATTGAATTTGTCTGCTTTCATTTCATAGGTCATCGTTTCCGTTCTGCCGACCTGAGTCAGCTAATTGTTGCCTTCCTGTGTATCGGCATTGGTGCAGGACTGGAGAAGGACATCCGCTTCTGGGCCAACGTGACCTACTATTATACCATCGTGCTGATTGTGATGACGCTCATCAACTGCTTCTACTGGGCTGGTGGTCTGTACATCCCGGAGCACTATATGCTGGATGAGGGAAAAAACCAAATCGGCGGCATGCTGGCCATCTCCGCAGCCGCTGCTTTCTTCTTTGGTGTAAAAATCAGAGAACAGCGTACGCATTACATGGTGGTTTTCATCCTGGCCTTCCTCACCCTGCTGCTCATCCGCGCCCGCTCCGACCTCTTCGCAGTGCTGTTGTGCGCCCTCTTTGTGGCCGGCAAGGATCTGGACTGGAGATGGAAATGGAATCTGAAAACGGTCCTGACCATCCTCGGCATCATCGTCATCGGCTATATTCTCTATACCGGCTTCATCGGCGATGAATTGACCCGCTTTATGGTGGGCGGCAAGTCATCTTCAGACATTGACGTGCTGACCTCCAACCGTTGGGAGCGCAATCAACAGGGATTGGATGTACTACTCCACGACCCGCTAAATGGCAAAATGGAAGAAGATTCCGGCATCCTACTGATTCACAACTATATATTGCTGCGACTGGTACGTTATGGCATCTGGTCGCTGCCGTTGGCCGGCTTCTACATCTATTTCGGCATCCTCACCATCGTGGTCCTGTTCCGGGAGCGCAAAACGGACATCCGTGACGCTGGCTTTGTGGCCTGCATGGTGCCCTTGCTCGTCAGCTTTGTGGAGCCGAACTTCCCCTACGGGCCGGGCTCTGTGCAAATGTTGGCCTTCCTGCTACTGGGCGCGACGTTCCATGCGCGCAGCGTGCCTCCGGAGCGCGAACCTGTCAAGGGCGGCAAAGTGCTGCATATCTGCAACGACTTCACATACAGCAAAGTACACACTGAACTCTATCAAAAACTCGACCAACGCGGCGTGGAGCAAATCATCTACTCCCCTATCCGCAAAAAAGAACTGGAGGGCCTCAATAGTTTTGAGGGCGAACATACCCGCATCATATATTCCTACATCCTCAGACCGTATCATCGGACTTTTTTCAACCTGAAGATTGACAAGATTTGCAAAGACATCGCCAAGCAGGTTGACCTATCCGAAATCTCCTACGTTCACGCCACCAACCTGTTCAGTGACGGCGCGGTGGCGCTGCGCCTGAAAGAGATGTACGGAATCCCCTTCATCACGGCAGTGCGCAATTCGGACGTCAACACATTCCTGCGTTACACACCACACTTGTGGTGGGTCCACCGCGCCGTCATCCGCAAAGCCGACCACATTATCTCCATCACACCCGCTTTGCAAAACCGGCTTAACAGCCACTGGACCCTGCTCGGAATGCGCGACATCGTGAAAGCCAAAAACATCGTTATCGCTAACGGCATCAACGACTACTGGCTCCAGAACTTGCGCCCCGAAGCGGAACAACACGCACAAAATCACCGCATCGTATTCGTAGGCAACTTCGACAGCAACAAAAACGTAGTCAGGCTGGCCGAGGCGGCACTTTCGCTCAAAAAGGAGATTCCGGACATCCATCTGGATTTAGTAGGCGGTTCGGGCAATATGGAAGACAAAGTTCTGGCCCTCGTACAACAAAACCCTGAGACGTTAGCCTACCTCGGAAAAATCTATGAAAAAGACAAACTTCAGGCGGTTTATGCTCAAAACAGCATCTTCGCCATGCCCTCCTTGGCAGAGACTTTCGGACTAGTCTATGTAGAGGCAATGTCGCAAGGATTGTCGGTTCTGTACACCAAAGGCGAAGGTATTGACGGTCTGTTTGAGGAGCATATCGGCGAGGCGGTCACGCCCACTTCACTGGAAAGCATTCAAAAGGCTTTGAAAGAATTGCTTACTCATCCCGAAAAGTATCAAAGTGTTCCAAAGGAGCGGTTTGCAGATTTCGATTGGAATGGTATCGCTCAAAAATACCAGACCCTGTATGCCGGTCGCATCCAGAATTGTTAATCATTTTTAGAAAAGCCCATGAAACTGTCTGTTATCTGCCCCATATACAACGAAGAAAAGCATATAGCCTCTTGTTTGGAATCCATTTTGCAACAGGATTTTCCGAAAGAGGAAATGGAGGTCCTGCTGGTGGATGGCATGAGCACCGACCGCACCCGTGAGATTGTGCAGCAATACACGGAGCAATATCCTTTCATCTTCCTGTTGGACAATCCCAAGCGCATTGTGCCCACGGGCCTGAACATCGGCATTCGCGTGGCACAAGGGGATGTCATCATCCGTTTAGACGCGCACGCCATCTACCCCGACGACTATTTCTCCGTGCTGGTGGACAAACTGTTCGCACTGAACGCGGACAATGTGGGCGGGCTATGCAGAACCCTGCCGGCCAAAGAGACACCTGTTTGCGAGGCTATTGCCGCAGCATTAAGTTCACCCTTCGGTATGGGCGACTCTCACTTCCGCATCGGCACCAACAAGGAAATGCAGGTGGATACCGTACCCTTCGGCTGCTTCCGGCGCGAAGTGTTTGACAAAATCGGCTATTTCGACGAGGAACTGATACGCAACCAGGACGATGAATTCAACGGACGCATCATCAAATACGGCGGACACATCTATCTCATTCCCTCCATCGTCATCAACTACTATGGTCGCGACAGCATTGGCAAGGTGGCCAAGATGTTTTACCAATATGGCCTTTTCAAACCATTGGTAAATAAAAAGCTGGGAAATCCGGCCACTGTGCGACAGTTTTTCCCACCTTTGTTTGTGGTTGGGCTAATCGGAGGATTGCTGCTCAGTTTTGTGCATCCCATATTCTGCATCCTATATATGGTTGTGCTGGCCCTTTATTTGTTTTTAGCTATTTATTTTAGTGTGAAGCAGTTCAAAAACATAAAAAAAGTATTGCTGCTAATTGCCACCTTTGTGACCATTCATGTCAGCTATGGTTGGGGATACCTGTGCGGATGTGTAAAACTCCTGCTTAAAAGGAATCTTACGGCCGAATCCAACCACTGAATCCCAGACCAAGTTAGTTCTTTGTCTTTTTGAAAAAGGGTAATGTAGCCAAATACACCTACCAAAGTGCCACTCGTCCAAGCTTGCCAAGGTCAAGTGTTGCGGTTTCAGCACCGAGAGCCTTGAACGCACGTATAATGGTACTGTATGCAACGCCTTTCCCACTCTCTATCTTTGAAACAAAGGATTTTTTGACACCCATGAGTTCTCCAAGCTCATCTTGAGTCATCCCTTTATTTTTTCGTGCCTGTTTAATGGCTTCGCCAATATAATAGTTGTCAACTTCCTTTTTGATCTTGGCTTCGAATTCATCTCGCCTTGGTGTCCCCATTTTTCCTATGAGTTCATCCAGCATTTCATCTTCTGTGTAAATTTTCTTGTTGGTTTTCATATTTCATTCCGTTATTTGTTGTCAAAATATTCTTTACGCATAGCCTCCGCCTTGATAATCTCTTTTTTCGGTGTTCTCTGCGATTTTTTCACAATCCCATGTGTGGCAACTATCAGCGTATCGCTGCGTGTGTCCCAAAATGACAACAGCCTGTAACAATTACCATCATGTAACGCACGGAACTCCCAAATTTCAGTGCCAGTGAGTTTCTTGAATATGTTCTTGTCTTTAACCCCCATTCGAACTTTTCTGACATTGAATGCCAGTTTTTCAGAGGCCGCATTGTTTATTTTGAACATGAATTCAGCTGCTTCGGGTAAATAAATTACTTTAATTTCCATAGTTTATTTTAGTTATTGAGGCTGCAAAGATATAAAAGTTTTCTATATAGGAAACTTTTTGGTTTTGATTTTGGAATTTTTGTCCTAGCTTAAATGGTTGTACCGAAGTGATATAGAGTGTCTCTAAGGCTGAGCAATAAACGGGATTCAACATCAAGCCCGAAAATCATTTAAATAATCTCTTTGATTTTCTGTTTGATATCCTCTATACCGAAGCCCACCTCATGGTAGAGGCTCGGAATGTCGCCTTGCGCAATGAAGCGGTCGGGGATAGCCACGTGATGCAGTTGGTTGGAAAGCTGATGATCTTCCAGATACTCGGCCACGGCAGAAAAGAGACCGCCTTTTTCGGTACCGTCTTCCACAGTGAGCCATACAGGATATTGCACGGACAGCTCCTGCAGTTTTTCCTCATCCAAAGGTTTGAGAAAACGCACGTTGAGATGAGCGGCATTGATGTTTTCCTCTTTCAGGGCATCCAGCGCAGCGCGCACATTGTTGCCCAATGGTCCCAATGACAGCACCAGCACTTTTTTGCCTTCGCGCAAAAGTTCGGCCTTGCCGATGGGCAGCGTTTGTGGTTCATTGCGCCACTCGGTGAGCATGCCGCGTCCGCGCGGATAGCGGATCACGAAGGGCAAGCCTCCGTTTTTGGCATTATGATAGGCTGTAACCATCATGTTGCGCAGCTCATGCTCATTGAGCGGGGAAGCAATGATGAGGTTGGGCACAGAGCGCAGGAAGGCCAAGTCGAAAGAACCTTGGTGCGTGGCACCGTCCTCTCCCACCAAACCTGCACGATCAATGCAGAAGATCACCGGAAGGTTCTGCAGGGCCACGTCGTGGATTACTTGGTCGTAACCGCGTTGCAGGAACGAAGAGTAGATGTTGCAGAACGGGATATAGCCTTCGGCGGCCAGCCCGGCAGCAAAGGTCACCGCGTGCTGCTCGGCAATGCCCACGTCGAACACGCGATCGGGGAATTCCGCATCCATGATAGTCAGCGAGCAGCCCGTGGCCATGGCTGGCGTGATGCCCACCACTTTGTCGTCTTCACGGGCAATTTCCAGTATCGTGTGTCCGAACACATCCTGGTATTTCGGAGGCATGCCCGCGCAGTCGGGCTGGATAATCTGCCCAGTGGCAGGATCGAACTTGCCCGGGGCGTGGTACGCCGTCTGCTGCTTCTCCGCCATATCCAAACCCTTGCCCTTGACGGTCAGTACATGGAACAACTTGAGCCCTGGCAGCTTCTTCAAGTCCTGCAGTGTCTTGACCAGATGAACCACATCATGACCGTCGGCAGGCCCGAAATAGCGATAACCAAGACTTTGAAACCAGTTGCTGCCGCCCAGCAGATAACCCTTGAGGCCGTTTCCCATACGACCGAACCAGTCCGTAATCTTGTTGGATTGCTTGGAACGGAAAGTAAACAGGTTCCACATGCGGTTCTTGAACCGGTTATAGGCTGGCGATGCGGTAATGGAAAGCAGATATTTGCTCATCGCACCTGTACTTCTGTCAATGGAGATTTTATTATCATTGAGTATCACCAGCATGTTCACATTGCGGTAGGCGGCCTGGTTCATAGCTTCAAACGCCATGCCCCCCGTCATGGCACCATCGCCGATGACGGCAATATGATTACGGGTGGAGTCGCCATCCATCTTGGCTGCCATAGCCATGCCCAAGATAGCAGATATGGAGGTGGAGGAGTGTCCGGTACCGAAAGCGTCGTATTCGCTTTCCTCGCGGCGCGGAAAGCCACTAATGCCCTTGTAGCATCGATTGGTGGCGAACTGGTCTTTACGTCCTGTAAGAATCTTGTGTGCGTAAGCTTGGTGACCCACGTCCCATACCAAGCGGTCATTGGGCGTGTCAAACACATAGTGTATGGCCACTGTCAGTTCCACCACGCCAAGGCTGGAGCCAAGATGGCCGGGATGTTGGGCAGTCTGCTCAATAATAAACTGGCGCAACTCCGCACACAGCTGTGGCAGTTGCTGCACGGACAGCTTGCGCAAATCCTCCGGTGTTTGTATTTGTTCCAGATATCCCATTACTTAGCAAGCACTTGTTGATAAAAATCCAATAATTTTTGCGTGATCAATTCATTGTTATGATGCATGGAAATGAAATCCCGTGCATTTTCCGATATGATGGAGCAGAGGTCCGGGGTCTGGATACACTTGTCGATGATAGACAGGAACTCCTCGGGGGTATCGGCGATGAAGAGGTGCTTGCCATTCTCCACCGCAAGGCCTTCCGCACCCACAGAGGTGGTAATCACCACACGACCCAAGGCCATAGCCTCGACGATTTTCACGCGCACACCGCTGCCGGAAAGGAGCGGCACTATCATCATGTCGTGATCCAGCATAAACTCGTTGGCATTGGGCACGGCACCCACGAAACGCACGTTCGGATCCTGCCGCTGCAAGAGCTTGTCGGGAGTCCCATGTCCGGCCAACGTAAACTGGAGTTCGGGATGTGCCTCGTGTATCAGCGGCCACACATCGTCCAAAAACCACTCGATGCCCTCCATATTGGGCGACCAGTTCATACTGCCAATGTGGCACAAAGACGGCTTGTCGGAGGCAATGTAATCATCCTCCAACTCGTAGTTCTCCATGTCAATGCCAAACGGAATGACCACGCCCGGAACCGCAACCGCTGTCTTATGGAAATATTGGAAATCAGGATCCGAAATCGTCATATAGCCATCCATTTTCTTCAGGATGGTATTCTCGACGCGCTCAAGCTGTTTCTTGTTCACCCGATACACCATCTGCATCACAGGGTTGGACTCGTTATCCGCCAAGCGCTCCCAAATCTGGTGCTCGATATTGTGCATACGGATGACGACCTTTGCTTTGCTGAACTTTCTTATTACATCCAGATAAGGGGTTACATAAATGGATTCAAGATGGATGATATCGAACGTCTCGTGCTTCAGGATATGCTCCAATTTGGAAGCCATATCTTTGGTGTTAAACCGCTCGATATGATACGATTTTCGCATGAAAACGGAGCGTATGCCGTCCATGATATGCGGAGTTGTATCGATGAATGCAGACTCAAAGCGTGTCTTCTGCAGGTAATCGGCAGGAAAAGCATCTATCTTGACAGGATGTTTCTGTGTCTCCACCGCGACCACACGCACTTCTTGTCCGCTCTCAAGCAGACCGCGCGTGATGTTGTGCATGGCGATACATCCGCCATCTACCTGCGGCAAAGGGGGCTTATGACAAAGTTGAAGAACTTTCATTTGATTTTTTTCGGAATATTTTAAAATTTTTGATTTTTTCTACCAAACGGGTATAGGTCTCCGGCGAGAGCACTGCAGAGTCGGTGGTGGCATGATACGTCAGGAACACGCAAATCGGCAGCAGTACAAAGGAGGACAGGAACATGCCGAACCAAACCGGCATTGGACTGTTTTTGGCAATCTTCTCTCCCATAATGGAGATGGCAAAATAGAGTGTGAAAAAGACCACGGTGATAACCAACGGAATGCCAATGCCGCCCTTGCGGATGATGGAACCCAACGGTGCACCGATGAAGAAAAACAGCAGACAAGCTAACGACAAGGAGAATTTCCGGAAAAACTCAATCTGGTAGGACCAAAGTTGAGATGTCCGGAACGACATGTCCTGAAATGAAAACCGAACCGCGAAATTGGCCGCGTGGGCCCTGCTGTCTGCCGTTTGCAAAATGCGTGGCATCAATTCCGGCGATACCTTGCTCAAATCATAATGGCGGGTCTGCGTGGTGATTGTATCAAAGTTCGTATCATTTTGAATCATGTTATGATAAAAATACAAGTGTGCCAAAAAGGCATCAGATGCTGGAAATGCGAAAT
>Ga0265298_10002642_pt1 | contig 24588 bp, 21 predicted proteins | sample AusTroGonzalo_MG_3_FD_193486 | JGI IMG/M metagenome (GOLD analysis project Ga0265298, IMG submission 193486) | Bovine rumen microbial communities from tropical cattle in Woodstock, Queensland, Australia - Gonzalo_01 | ecosystem: Host-associated > Mammals > Digestive system > Stomach > Rumen ...
TAGCGACGCCATAATATAAGAGTTCTTTGAAATCGTTGGTATTTAATAGCTTGTTCGGCAGCTTGCCAGACAGCACAGAAAATCTGTGAATCATCATCGCATTGTGAATCAGCGTCTTAACATTGGCTACCGAGAGATTCCTCTTGTCCTGACGTGCGAAAGCCCTTGCCACGTTAATGGCTGTCAGGGACATGTTGAAGTGGAATGCGAGTGCCTCTTTCTGCCTGGACTGGCAGTGAACGAGTCCCGTGTACTGCTTGCTATCTCTCAGCAGGAATTCGATCTGAAACCTTGTTCTGTAGATGTCCATGATGTCCTTTGCCGACATTTCTGTGTCAGTGGAGAAGAACACCTTTCTGGTCTGAGTTTTCTTACCAGACTCCATACAGTCAACGATGACTACGCGTACATTGCGCTTCAGGCTTGTTGCTTTGACGACTGCAGTATAGAGAGTGACCGTCTTGCCTCCACCGTCTTCGTAGCTCTCTTCCTGGAACACATCCATGCGGAGGTTATCAAGGTCCACCTTCCCGTCCACCTCCTTTGGCCTGCCTTTCTTGCCTGTCTTCGGTCCCTTATAAAGATACTTCAGGCTGACATCATTACGGAACCGGCTGACCAGCTGGAAGCCCAGCATGGTCACACCGCTGACAAACGACTCCTTCGAGAAGAAAGCATCAGCGGCAACAATGTTGCTGATCTTCAGCAACGCCTCTCTCTCTTGGGCAAGCGCACGGAGATACCATGCCGTAAGCGAGTTGGGGTTCTTCATTCCTGCGATGTACTTGGGAGGACGGCCTACCTTGACCGTATCCACCGTCTGGACAGCCTTCAGATGTACTGCATCCTTTTCATCAGCATCAATCACTGCAATGTCAAGAATCTCCAGTCCATGCTTGGCAGCAGAGGCACAGCCAGACCAGAAGTAGCCCACGCCCGGTGTATGATTGCCGCTCTTGTCGATGTGGCTCGGGTCGATGGCCAGAGCGATGCGATGGCCTGCCATTTGGGAAGTGAACTCACTGTTGTAGCCCACCCAGTCGAACTCCTTCTGGAAGTTTTGGCGGAAGCGGCTCTCACAGGAGTCTCCGAAGCGGGACATCTGCATGAAATTGATGCGTTTTGGTATGCTCAAGTAAAGAATCATTGTCTCGATGAAGAAAGTTTGAAAACTTTTTGTTATCTTTGCAGCGCCATTGAAGGCATCTTTGATGACTTTGGTGAGCTGGTCAAGTGGCATTTGATTCATAATGTAACTCGTTTCTTAGCAGCTACTAAGTTACTGAAAATCAGCGACTTGGCCAAATTTTTGTGCTACTATTTTCTGCCAGTTAACACTATTTATACTACCGTTTTTGATGGCTCATATTTATGGCCCGAGACATGCTCCGAAGAGGGGCAAATGCTCAGTCCGATATGTACTATGTAGTTTAAAATGAGACATATAATTAAAAATTAACTAAGTATTGTAATAATATGGAAGAGTAATAATATCTGATATGGAATTCATTAGGTGGGGGAGCTTGGCTCCTCAAAAGCACAAATACCACTGGGGAAACAAGCCTAAGCTGTCTTTCCAAAGAGATGGTATGGGTAAATTCATGCGTCAATTTTTCATTGCCCCTAAAGATAGAGGTATATATGCATTCCCTCTTGGATTGCACGACAAAAAACTTTTATATGGGGGCGGAAGTCTTGCAACAGGAAGATACCGATATCTCAAGGATGCCAACGGCCATAAAATCATGGTACGCCCTATGGACTACTACGATGACACATTCGATGAGTGGTGGTTGTGGAGCATTAGTTATTGTAGTTACAGCATTACTCCCTATTACCGAAGTTTATTGACGAAAATGGGGGTTGACCCAAGAAATGTGATGATTTATAGCGAAAAAGACGGTAGATACGACCCTAGGATATGGTTACATGAAGCTTATTTGGACGCGAACTATGAGCCAAACTCTAATGAGGATACAAATGTGGATTTAAAAATCACATATCCTCTTGTAGTAGAGAATAAACCGAAGCGTTTTAACTATGAAGGGAGAATCTGGCACCACTTTGATACTACCTATCCTAAGAGGGAATATGAAAAGAGAGTTGTCGAGGAATGGAATCAATTAAGCCCCCAAGAACTTAAGGAACGCAGTGATGATGGTCTCGAGTTCTATTTGGACGAAGATTTTTATGATAGAACAACATACACGACTCTTGTGGAGCGCAAGGATATATTGGATAGGAAAGGCACTTGGATTCTCACAGATATGGATGTCTTTCGAAATGCCTTAAAAAAGGCAACCGGAATATACAAGCATGATAGAATGCAATGGCTGAAGGATTTCCAAGGGGGCTATTCTGGTCTACCTCGAGATCGTTTTATCACTGGGGACTTTGAAGTATTTATAGAAAAAGTAAAGTAAGATCGGATTAAAGATGTGTATGCTTGATATGGATAGATTGGTGGTTACTTCCCACTCTTTTATAACATCAACAATAGTTCTTACCGATTATGTATACTAAAATATATTAAGTTATGAAATTCGAGACACTATTTGGGGGCAGGAAGCCGTTGATCGGTATGATACATACTGGCTGTATGCATGGTGAGGACATGCTGGATACGGCGAAGAGAGAAATTGAGATATACTTGAAGTACGGAGTGTATCCGTTGGTTGAGAACTATTTCGGCACCTCTGCTGACTGTGAGAAGGTAATGGTATGGCTACAAGAGTACCATCCGAAGGCAGTATATGGGGTTAATATCCTTGGTAACCCTTATGAGGCCTTCCTTCTGGCAGGGGCGTATGGTGCCAAATTCATACAGATAGACTCAGTTTGTGGCCATCTGGATCCGGAGAAGGATGAGGAGTATGCAGAAGAGTTGAAGTCGATGCGAAAGAAGACTGATGTTGTTTTGTTAGGTGGTGTACGTTTCAAGTACCAGCCTGTACGCTCTAGTCGTAGTCAGACAGATGATTTGCTGCTTGGAATGGAGCGGTGCGATGCTATTGTATGCTCTGGAGAAGGAACGGGTATTCCGACCCCTATGGGAAAGGTGAAGGAGTTCAAGGCGGTTCTGAACGATTTCCCTGTCATTGTAGGGGCTGGTGTTACGATTGATACAATTGGAGAGACCTTCAATGAAGCTGATGGTGTCATTGTAGGTAGTTGGATAAAAGATAATCATGACGCCTACAATCCCGTCAATGAGCAATACGTAGAGCTGATGGCAAAACATTTTCAAGGTTAAGGGTTACAAATCGCTTTTTTGCAGCATAAACAATAAAAAGACGAGGATGAAGTTTACAGAATTGTTCCGTGGTCAGAAGCCATTGATTGGCATGATTCATACCGACAGTACCGATGAGTATACAACATTGGAACTGGCGAGAAAAGAGATTGAGATATACCTGAAATATGGTGTATACCCACTAATAGAGAACTATTCTGGATTGGCAAAAGATTGTGAGGAAGTATTGGCTTGGATGCACGCTGTTCATCCCGATGCCATTTACGGTGTGAACATTCTTGGTGATTATGGAGAAGCGTTCCGACTGGCAAAGAAATATGGAGCGAGATTCGTCCAAATTGATTCTGTTTGTGGTCATCTCGTGCCAAAGGATGATATCGTGTTTGCCGATAAACTTGCCCAAATACGGCAGGATGTCGATGTTGTTCTGTTGGGTGGCGTGTTTTTCAAATACCATCCTGTGCGTTCTGGACGAACTCTGAAAGAGGATTTGATGATTGGTATGGAGCGTTGTGATGCCATAGTATGTACAGGTGAAGGGACAGGGATGTCTACTCCTTTCAAGAAAATTGAGGGGTTTAAAGAGATAGTAAACGATTTCCCTGTCATTGTAGGTGCTGGTGTTTGTTTGGACACAATTGAGGAAACATTTCGTTTGGCTGACGGAGCCATTGTAGGTAGCTGGTTCAAGGATGAGCACGTGGATACAGGACATGTCAATGAAGATTATGTTAGACAAATGGTTCAGTTCAGAAACGAAAGGGCCTTTTGAATAAGGTTGATAAATAGAAAGTGTTATATGAAAGGCGAAAAAGTTTTTTTCCCGTGTTATGGGGGATGTGAGTTTAGCAGTCTGATTGAGGCTGTTGACTATGTTCAACAAATGAGAGGTGGGCTGTCTACCTACATTGAAAGTATAGTTATGTACAATATAAGATTCCGAGATTGTTTGAGGGAGAAAGGTATTGATGGCGTTATTAATTTGCTGATTGGCGAGGCACCTGTAATAGCAGGTGATACAGATGCAATAGACTATTTAAAGAATAAGTGGTTCGGCAGTATGGAGGAGTATATAGCTAGCTATGATATTCAATGCTTACCTAAAAACGAATGGTTTCTAGTTGAGGATTGTTGGTTTGAAGGTATTAATGATGTTGATTCTCAGGTTGAGATGTATGGAAGCGTAAAAAGCTATGATATAAAGTGTTTTGCACATCAAGGATGCAAATCAAATCCTGCGGGTATTCATATTGGTCATTTTCAGGAGAATTATCCCATATTCGATTCCTATGATGCGTCAGACGACCGAAAATATAATAATTATGTATTCTCACGTAATCCTCTTACTGAGGAAAGAATGGAACAATATTTTAATAAGGTTAGTTCACACATGGATTTCTGCATGGTTCATGAGAAGATTCCTGAAGAGTTCTTGCCAATTCTCTATTATAATGGTTGCAGCGACTACATTCTATTAGCTACAAATAAAGGATCTATTGAATTAGATCATTTTAAATTATAAATAACAGAACAAATTCGTATAAGATAAGAGATGGGTAAGATTAAGTTTTTTTTATTCGTTATACTATCTTCACTATGGGGATGTATAAGTGGAAACGTAAATGGCACATCACAGGAAGAAAAGGGTGGTAAAGACTCCCTATATTACCCAATTGATTCTATACCATCAAATGGAAACAAGGTACATATTTGTAAATCAGAAGATGGTAATATGAAGTTTTATAGTTGGGACACAGGTATGGGAAGGACTAGCCCAAGTTATGCGGTTTTGTGTCAGTTTCGCACAAAAGATGGGAAATCATCTATTGAGGTTTTTTGCGTAAAAGAAGATGAAGAACCGGCATGGGTGTCAAAAGTCCATTCTATTAAGAGAAACGACGGAACTACTTATTACATCATAGCAAGAAGTTTTCGTGCGTCCAGTAATGATGGCTATATGTATATGGACGCATTGGTGATAGACAATGATACGCTGAAAAATGTTAGTGTTCTTGATGGTAGTGATGATCTTGACGAGTGTGGCTTGGAAATAAACTATAGTATATCTGATTGGTATTATGCGACCAATGGGGATGGCTGGGATTGGCTATTCGAGTATGATTCCAGAACTAAAGACTTATACGTCCCAATTATTGCCCATACCAAAGAGTCTTGTCCTGTTGTTAGCGACAGATACAAGCTCTACCATTTTAATGGTAAGGAATTTTTTTATAAGGGGGAATCACCGCATAAGGGATTATATGCATCTCTCAGCAACTATAAACGTCTCGTTAAATACTTCAGAACAAAGAATTATATAGTCCGTGTAGATGAGATGGAAGGTGGAGCCTGCCGCTATGCATCATGGAAATCATCGTCAGGTATGAGTGAGATGCCGGAACTCGTTATTCTTGGCGGTAAGTATGATGAAAAGGAGGATTCTTATACGTTCGTGAATGATGGCGTTGAGTATATTGTTGGCTATATCGAGGATAAGCCTATTTCGGATGGTAGTTTTGAGCATCATGAGTTCCTGATGATTAGGAAAGACGGCAATGTATTACTGAAAGAAGAAAGAATATCAAACACAGACTAAAAATATAATAAGATGCCAGTAAATAGGAATACTTTATTAAGGTATAAAACCATTGACCGAATGCTTCGGAAGGGGCGTAAGGTTACGCTTGATGAGCTTATTGAAGCTTGTAATGATGCATTATATGAAACGAATGGCTATGGAGAAGTAAGTCGCCGTACCATCCAGCATGACATTCAGGAGATGCGTTACTCGCAGGCTCTTGGCTACTATGCCCCCATCAAGGTAGTTGACAAAAAGTATTATAAGTATGATGAGTTTGGGTATAGTATTACGCAAATACCCCTTTCATCAGAAGATATGGTTCATTTGTCCGAAGCGGTAGACCTACTAAAGCAAATGAGTTCCTTTAAAGGATTTGATGGCGTTGAGGATGTCGTGAACCGATTGGAGGACTATGTAGCTTCTATGCGTTACAAGGTAGAACCCGTTATCTTATTGGAAAGCAATGAGCGCCTGCGTGGCCTTGAATACATAACAGACCTGCATGATGCTATTATGAACAAGGTACCGATAGAGATTACCTATAAGTCCTTCCGCTCGGCAGAGGCGCAGACCTTTTGCTTTTCACCTTATATATTGAAAGAGTTCCGCAACAGGTGGTTCGTCTTTGGTGATCGGCATGACTTTACCTATACACCTCTTTGTAACCTGGCTTTGGATCGCATTGAGGGTATCTCTAATGCTCCCAAGGGAGAACGCTACCTTAAAGATAGGAGTTTTCAGCCGGGGTCGTATTTCAAGGACATGATAGGCGTGACCAGAGATATTGAATCTCCCGTAGAGCATATCACGTTTATTGCTTCTGCAACTGAAGCACCATATTTAAGGACTAAACCTCTTCATCAGAGCCAAAAAGAATTAGGGATTCAGTCAGACGGCAGTGTGTTGTTCTGCATTGATGTGATTTTGAATCATGAGTTGGAGCGAGACCTACTTGGCTACGGGGAAGGAATAACCGTGCTCTCACCAGACAGTTTAGTAGAAAAGATACACAAAAGGCTCGCAGAAACCCTGGAAAACTACGAAAAACGAAGAAAAAAGTGAGATCTCTGACAAAAAATATCTATCTACGCACAAAAACTGCACACTTGCCCCTTACTTTTGCAACAGAAAACAAAAGTAAGGGTTTTCTCATCCCCGAAATTGTAGAGTGATCTTTTAAATTGTTGTGAAACATGGCAAGAAAACATGAAGAAAGCGACGACGTGAAAATCCTGGCCCGTACAGGACGGGTAAGGGTGAACGAGGAAAAGAAGACGCTTCGCATGTCTAAGGATGCCGTTATCGGCATTAAGACATGGGGAAGAATCGACTTCCTCACCAATCACCGAGGATGGACGCTGGTCTCGGAGTAGTTCCGGACATGCGATCTGTTCCTTTGTGAAAGGTCGTCAAGCCTGAGGATGGGCTTCCGGGATGGGAGACGCCTCGCAGATTTCCCGCTTTATTACTGTCTGGCGGAATATAAATGAGTAGACAGTATTATTCCAATGTGGATGCCTCTAAAGGAACAACCCGAGAACCTCAATGTAGAGGTTGGGCTGTTCTTTCTTTTTTTTGTGATAGTTTTGGTTACTTTTTCCCCTCTCTTCACATAAAAGGGTAAGAAACAGAAGTTGAACGTTTTAGATGCTACGATTATGATACAGAATTACGACAAGATGATCCAGGAGAAAGCCGAGAGAGTTTTCTCTGTGATGGGAAAGAGAGTCTCCCAAGAAGATGTAACACGTATCAAGGAGGCTTTTGAATTTGCCAAGATGGCACATGCTGACCAGAAGAGGAAGTCAGGTGAACCTTACATCATCCACCCCATTGAGGTGGCAAGTATTGTAGCAGGAGAGCTGGAGTTGGGCGCAAATCCCGTAATAGCAGCATTCCTACATGATGTCGTGGAGGACACAGATTATACAATAGGCGATATTTTGGATCGTTTTGGTGATGACGTAGCCTTTCTTGTGAGAGTTGTCACCAAGCAGGAAAAGGAGAAATACGAGATGTCAAAGCAGATGGATAACTACAAACAGATGCTTGATTCCGTGCAATATGACATCCGTGCGCTGCTTATAAAACTGGCAGACCGTTTGCATAATATGCGGACACTGAGCAGTATGCCACCTCACAAGCAGATGAAAATTGCCGGAGAGACTGATTACTTCTATGCTCCGTTAGCAAACCGTCTGGGATTATACGGCATCAAGGTGGAATTGGAGAACCTGAGCCTGCGTTACCGTTGTCCACAAGAATATGGAGAAATCAAGGAGATGATTCGCAGAGACAAGGAGCTGTACGAGGCTCGTCTTACTGCATTTACCTCAAAGATATGTGAGGTGATGGCTCAAAACGGTATTCGTGGTGAGGTCGCTGTGGAATACCGTGAACCTTACAGCCTGTGGCGTAAGATGCGTAAGACAGGCATGGACTTCAACCATCTTACAACTCGTCACTTTGTGGAAGTTGTTTTCCCCTGTGAGGATGTGAACCTGGAGAAAGATGTAGTTCTGAAGATATATGCCCGACTGACCAATGTGTTCCGTGAGAAGCCTTGCGGCATACTGAACTATATAGACTCCCCTAAGGAGAATGGCTATCAGAGTTTCCACGTGCAGCTGCTTTCAGATTACGGATGCTGGGAAGAGGTGCATATCTCCAGCGAGAGAATGGTACGCCATAACAAAATCGGGATAGTCGCAGAGCGGGAGGAGAGCAATATACGCAGATGGGTTGACCGTTTCCGTAAGGTGTTGAAGGATATGGAGTTTCACATGAAGGATGGAGGCTTCATCGAGAATGTGGTGACAACCTTCTATAATGATGACATCATGGTTTTCTCTCCTAAGGGAATGGCCATCAACTTGCCGAAGAAGGCAACAGCCCTTGATTTCGCTTTTGAGATTCACAGCAAGTTGGGTGAACATGCATATTATGCCAAGATAAACGGCCAAATGACATCAGTAAAGACTGAACTGCATCGTGGTGACGTGATAGAGATATTTACCGATGACAGCATCAAACCGAAAGAGGATTGGCAGGACATCGTGGTCACTTACAAGGCAAAGCGTTTCTTAAGAAGCTATTTTGCAAAGCAGGAGAAACCCAAGTATCAACATTGTCCCCACTGCAATCCGATTCCTGGTGAAGAGGTAGTAGGCTTTGTCTGTTCTGATGGTAGCATAACGGTACACAAGCGTAGTTGTCCAAGGGCAATAGAATTGGCATCACAGCAAGGGGATTCAATCGTCTCCGTAGAATATGAGCAGGAGCAAAACATCCTCTATCCTGTAAGCATTCAGATACTTGCAGTAGATCGTTATCATTTGTTAAGTGACATTATCGATTGTATTACCAACGAACTACAGCTGTCAATAGATGCGTTGACGACAAAGACCACAGACAGCATCGTGAACTGCAACATATCATTTGGAGTACATTCTTTCGGAGAACTCCAAACTATTATATCACAAATATCAGCCATCAAAGGCGTAGACGAGGTAAGAAGAGTGTAAAATGAAAAAATTATTTTTCGTTTACAGATAGAAAATGGGACTTCCTTGCACTCTATACTCTTGACAATGTGAGTGTTTAACGTGAATTATGGAGGTTTAAGATGAACGTAAAGACAAATGCAGAAAAGGAGTGGCTCCACAAGATGACTGGTGGGAAGCCTGTACAGACAGAAGTTGAGAAGATGCCTGCAACTGCCGTAGCAAAAGCAGATGACAAGCCTATTGCAAAGGTTACACGCAACGGTTTTAAGGATGTGGCCGGGATGGACGAGCTGAAGCAGTTGGTGACAGAGGGGTTCATCAATGTGCTCAACAACCGTGAGTGTGCCAAGGCGTTTGGAGTGACGCCGCCAAGTCTGTTATTCTATGGCCCTGCAGGATGTGGCAAGACGTTCTTTGCAGAGAAGGTTGCCGAGGAGGTCGGTGTTAACTTCATCAAGGTGGTGCCGGATGACATTGCATCAACCCTTGTCCACGGGACCCAAGAGAAGATAGGAGCCTTGTTCGCTAAGGCCTCGCGTCAGGCTCCAACGGTAATCTTCTTTGACGAGTTCGACGCGATGGTTCCGCAGCGTTCCAACGATGACCACAACTATCAGAATGGCGAAACGAACGAGTTTCTGTGTATGCTCAATAATGCCGCCGAGAAGGGCATTTATGTATTGGCTGCAACGAATCATCCTGAGAGGATTGAAAGATCTGTGCTCAGAACCGGCAGGATAGATGAGCTGATTTATGTTGACATGCCGGATTTCGATGCTCGCGAGAGCTTGTTCAAGCTGACACTCTCCAAGTTGCCAACGGCCGAGGATATTGACTATGCCCGTCTTGCAGATATGACAAAGGGCTACAACTGTAGTGACATCAGCTATATCATCAAGACAGCATCTCGTAAGATGTTCAATGCGAGCATTCAGGAGAAGGACAAGCCTTATAAAGTCATCACGCAGGCATTGCTTGAAGAGACCATCTTACACAAGTCACCATCAGTAAGTAGCCGTGATCTCCGAGAGTATGAGAGACTCCGCAGGGAGTTCTCACCTAAAGACAAAGGATGCAAGCGTCAGGCAATAGGTTTTCATTAGACAACAATAGTACAAACAATTAAAAGGTTAAAATTATGAAGGAACAGATTTTGAACACATTTGCAACAATGGGATTCCTGCTTGAGGAAATGGAAGGATTCGGTTATGGTTTCAGTTACGAGGGAATCAGCTATCTCTACATGCCTAACGATGATGATGATGATTTTCTGAACTTGGCTATCCCCGCCATCCTTGAGGTTACAGAAGACAACACACCTGCCGCTCTCATGCTGATGGACAAGCTGAACTCAACCCTGAAGTACGTAAAGGCCAACGAGTTTGGTGACAGTATTTGGCTGTTCTATGAGCGTGAACTATATGGTGGTGAGGATTTCGAGAAGTTGCTGTCTCGTATGATCCTCCATTTGGAGGCGGCCATCAGCTTCTTCCATAATTTGATGGAAAACATCAAGAACGAGGTTGACAGTTCCGATGATGATACTCCTGCGGGTGACACTGAGGAAGTTGCATAGAATAAAAGAATAGGAGAGATAGTACGATGAACAAGAAAGAGCTGATACTCCAAATCCTGGAGAAGATGGGCTATAAGCCCGAGATTGACAATGATGGTGATATCATGATGCGGTTTCAGATGAAAAGTGTCTTTGTGCTGATAGGTGACGAGGACGAGAAGTATGTATCTGTCATGTTGCCACAGTTCCATGAAATTGTTGATGGTGAGGAAACACTTGTTCTGGCAGTCTGCAACAAGATGACCCGTGAACTGAAACAGGTCAAGGTCTATGTTGATCAGACATTCAAGAACGTAACGGCGACATGCGAGTTCTTCTACGCCAACGAGGATACTTTGGAAGAGTGCCTTGTTCACTCTCTAGAGTTACTTGGTGTTGTGCGGTCGGTATTCAGAAAGAATAAGAAAGAATTGAGTGAAGGGTAAAAAAAGAAAGGATAAAGTGATGAAGAAGTTTATTGTATTGATGATTGTTGCCATGTTTGTGGCAAGCTGCTATGACCAGCAGTTTTATGATGAGTTAACAAACGAGAACGTTGTTCCATTGAACGAACAAAAGCTCTCAGAGTCTGCCATGCTGAATTCCTATCTGGAAAAGGCCAGATGGGGTGATGGGGCAGCTTTCCTGAAGCTTGCGGAATGTTATCATGACGGTGTTGGTGTAAAGCCAGATTTCGTTGGAATGATGTCGATGCTGGTCATGGCTGGCCAGTATGGCGTATCCAATAAGGCTATCGACTCTTATCTATTTGCCCTCCCTGAGACGGATAATACGAAGATGATAGTTGAAGCAATAGCTAGTTTGGATCGAAAGAACATGAACAAGACAGACAGCATTGCTGAGATACTGATTACCAATGGCTCTGCTGAAGGTTATGCCTTGAAAGGTATTCTTCAAATAGAAAGAGGTGATACGCTTGGAGGAAAGCAGACAATCCAAACAAGTGCAGATATGGGAAGTTCGTTTGCAGAACTATTATTATGTGCATTTCCTACTCCAAAGACAGGAACAGGGAAGTACATGAATATTGATATGCTCAAAAGCATGTCTGATAGGTCTCCTATAGCTAACAAATTGTTGGGTGACATTTATTCTGGTTATGATTATGGTAATACCAGCTATATCAATGAATCTCTGGCAGCAATGTATTACAAGAAAGCCGATGAACAAGGATGTCTTGGTAAACACCCAGCTAGGTGGTTGATCAACTATTATGACCGTGCAGGAATTCAGATTGATGCCAAAGAAATGGAGCGCCTTCAGATTTTGAGTGGTCACATCAATGCTCCAGACGGATATATACCTGATTCGGTGCGTATAGATCCGGATTATCTTGAGATGGACTCTGTGGTTATTTCCGATTAGAATCCACTTTAATAGCAATTAAAAGAATAATTGGCGAGAATCAATGAAATATATGAGGTTTTTAGTCGTAGTTCCGATACTGCTGCTGGTTGGAGGCTTGAACATGAAGTAAAAAGCGAAAGTAGATGAAGATTATCTTAGTTTTTATCGCCATCATGCTGATGGAAAGTTGTGTAAAGATGGATTTTGAGGATTTTGCTGAAGTCCCATCCGTAAGTAAGGAAGTTTTTTTAGATGAAGTCTCGGCCCATTCGAAAGAAAACAGTTGGGAGGTCGTTTATCTGTATTTCTTGGATAAGCGAACCAAGAAGCCCAAGGCCAAGTATCGCAAAGCATTATATGAGCCACGATGGTATTATTATGAGCTTGACTCTGTTGAGGAGTACAAGGTCTTGTCAGATGTTGCCCATCCATATCTCATGCAGGGCACTTATGAGTTAGGAGAAATAGGGAGAACATTTTCTATTTATGGAGATTCCATTAGGATTCATCGTTGTGGTGACTATCCCGTAGAAAACCCCAGGTATTCTCTGCTTGTTGTGACGAGAAAAGAAGGACAAAGTAAATGAGATAAGGCAAATGCAAATAGAAAAGATTACAAAAACACTGATTCTTTCTTTCTGTGTTATTGTCGCAAGGATCATGCTGGGGGTGTGGCTACTCCTGAGAAACGCTTTTGGCTTTCCATTCCCCCATAGATGGTCCTACGAATATCCTATGTCAGGCTGGCTACAGATAGTGTTCCTTCACACTATACTCTGATGGATATTGCAAGAAAAGTTGCCTCTTTACCTGGACGACGCTGTTGTTTATGCCAATTGCCATAGTTATTAAAACGGTAAGTTATCTTCTTCGGAATCGGATCCCAAGAAGTCTAAAGCAGATGGTGAGAGAGCATCTGTTGCTTGTTCGCGGGCCATCCTTGACCATTCAATGCATTTCTCGTAAGCAACACGCATTTCCTCTACAGAGGGGTCGGACGGTTGCTTGTATTTCTCATCGAGTGCCTGAATGGCATAGATCTTGGCAACAGCTATGCGTCGTTGGTTGTACTCATAATCGAAGGAAAAGTCATTCTTGTCAATAGCTTTAAACTCAGGGCTATTGTATATGGTTTCCTCGACAGCCTCGTTCCAGTCTCTGAACTGTGCAGCAACTTCATATTGCTGGAGTTTTACAACGTAGTAGAAGGCCAGATTGACTTCACGGAAGTTGCCAGGGGTAACCACGTCACGGTGTTTGCCTCGGTCAAGTCGTTCCAGTTTCATGATGAATGCATCATTTTGACAGCAATCATGAACGATGGAGAAAAGCGTATCGCGGGCATCGTCTGCAGTGATGTAACGGTCTGTGTGATACAATACGGCCAGATAGTCCGTGTTCGACAGCTTGGCACGATCAAGAACAAAAGATTTGTCCTTGGCCAAGCGCAGGCAAATGAAGAAGTAGTCACGTTCGTCGGTAAAGTCTTCGATATGCTCTGAAATGTAGTCTATCGGGAAATAGCGAATGACAGACCAAGAGCATTTATATTCGTGGTAGGTCTCCCATAACTCTTTGACCTTTGGAAGAAATGACTCGTCCCAATAGTCAAGTACCTTCCCGTATGCCCACTCTCTATCTGACTTCCCTGAATCAAGGAAGGCGGACAGAATCCTCTTCTGGTCTTTCCAGTCGAGCCAATTGAAGCGCCACTTTATCTCTTCCCTTGATTCAGAGACCTTGCCACTTTTCTTGTTGATGTAGTTCTTAATCAGTGTGGCGATGGGAGCATTTCTTTTCTTACTTTTGTATCTCATAATCCATTTTATTACCTATACATAATTATAATACAGTTTCAAGTTTATACTTACCTAGCATCTTCATATATTATTCCTCTATTGGCTTTGTCATTCTTGTTATAATTTCGTTTGTCTCTTCGATGATGGCAATGACTCCGGACTGTCCCTCTACTTTTATTTCGACAAAGGTGACATATTGACCGTCCACCTCTTTTCTGAAAGCTGGACGTGCAAAGTCGTATATCATTTCCGTGATATCCTCATTCTTCTCATAATCCCTGATACCATATTTGTCGCCAGAAACGATAACGCCATAGCGTTTTGTCAATCCGATACCTGTCAGCATCTCAAGCCTTTCCATGTCCTCTTCGTCAAGGTCATTTGGATAGCCGTCAGGATCCTTCAGAAAAGCCCTTCCCTCGTTATTAATGCAAGCATATTCTTCCGACAGTTTATAGAAATGGATAGCCAACTCCTTCTTGTCTGCGTCTTCCTTGGATGAACTGGCCATGATGTCGCCCAAGAAATTGTAAAACATGGGATAATCTTCCGCAAGTCTCATCAGTGTATTGATATGGTTTTCCAAAGAATACGGATTCTGCAAGGGCAGTAGATGCGCTTCTGCAACATCATAGCCCAACTCGAGTGCCTTGGTGAAATGTCTTATAGCATCGTCGTTCTTATTTTCCGCTGTGCTCAGAACACCTTCCATCATTTCACCAGCTCCTTGGTCTAAGATAATTAGTCTCTGAATCACTTTTCTCATCGCTGGGAGATTGTCGGCAAACAGTGCCTCAAATGCTTCAAACATCACCCTGTCAATGTCATTTTCTGGCAAACGATGGAAGAACTGCACTGACACTAATTCGTCAGCCTGATCGTCTGCCATCATCATTGTCCAAAGTGCCTGATGTAAGCTGTGCTTCACACCTTTCCCCTCAAGATAGCATGTGGCCAGTTTCTCATAAGCACTCACATCACCATTCCTGGCCAGATCACGATAAACCTTCACACTGTCCTCCCAGTTCTCTTGTGCCGATACGGTTATCGCCGTCATCAGACATATAAATAACATTGCTTTTCTCATACTCTTGATCGTTTTTTTTTTATAGAGCCTGCGAAGGAGGATAATCTATCATCTCTCTCCTTTATGTTAATTACGAACTCTTTATATGTTGGGGCATGCAGAGCAACAAACTAGAGGCTTGGATGTCTATCTATTCTGCTACACTCATAATAGTTTGCGTATCTATTTGTTTGCAAAATTATAAAATTCTGTATAATATCGCAAGCAGGCGGTAACTTTTTGCCATAATTAACAATAAAATTTGGTATTTCGCTCGATTTGTACTATCTTTGTAGCCAGAAAGTGAAAAAGGTTATGAAGAGAGCACTTTTAACGTGGATATGTCTGGTGATTGTCTTGCGGTGAAGGCCCAGATGGTGGATCCTGTGCACTTTACAGCGGAGCTGAAGACTGGCAATGGAGCTAAAGCGGAGATTATATTCCACGCCACGATTGACCGGGGATGGCACGTTTATTCGACAGAGATAGGTGAGGACGGTCCCATCGAGGCGACGTTTAACGTGGTGAAGATGGAGGGCGCTGAACTTGTAGGCAAGCTGACACCAAAGGGAAATGTCATCAAGAAGATGGATAAGTTGTTTGGCATGGAACTGAAGTATTTTGAGGGCGAAGCGACCTTTGTGCAGAAAATCCGATTTACCAAGCCTGAGTACGATATCGATTGCTATTTAGAGTATGGTGCCTGTAGCGATGCCAGTTGTATGCCACCGTCGGAGGTGGCGCTAAAGCAGAGTGGCAAGAGCCCCCTGTTAAGTGAAAAGGGAAAAGTGAATAGTGAAAAATTTGCTACCGCCGCTGTACCAGCTTCTGTCGAGAGTCCAAATTTAGCCTCTGCTACTGTCATAGATTCTGCCTCTGTCGCTGTATCAGACTCCGTATCAGTCATATCTCTTACCTCTCACCCCTCATCTCTCACCTCTGAAACGGATCTTTGGGAGCCTGTCATAGACGAACTGAGGTCGTTGGGCGCAGGCGAGGATTTGGCAGAGAAGTCGCTGTGGTGGCTGTTGTTGATGGGATTCCTGGCAGGCCTGGCTGCTGTGTGCATGCCCTGCATCTGGCCCATCATTCCTATGACCGTCAGTTTCTTCCTGAAACGCTCTAAGGTTCAGACCACCCCTGGCCCCTCCTACTCAGGAGGGGAAGCGAGGCGGAGAGGTATCCGTGATGCTATCACATACGGTCTCTCGATTATGGTGATCTATGTGGGATTGGGGTTGTTGGTGACAGCCGTCTTTGGTTCCGACACGCTGAACTCCCTCTCGACGAGTGCGGTATTCAATGTATTCCTGTTCCTGTTGCTTGTCATCTTTGCCTGCAGCTTCTTCGGATGGTTTGAGATTAAACTGCCTGACAGTTGGGCGAACAGCGTGGATCGGAAAAGTGAGGAACTGTCTGCTAAGGCGGCAGCAAATTCTTCACACTTCACTCTTCAATCTTCACTCTCCATCTTCCTCATGGCCTTCACGCTGGTGCTGGTGTCTTTCTCATGCACAGGTCCGATCATCGGTATGCTGCTTGTGCAGACCACTACGACGGGCAACTGGTTAGCTCCGGCCATCGGTATGTTTGCCTTTGCCTTGGCTTTGGCGCTGCCGTTTACGATCTTCGCGATGTTCCCCTCGTGGTTGAAGTCGGCTCCGAAGTCTGGCTCGTGGATGACGACCATCAAGGTGGTGCTGGGTTTCATCGAACTGGCTTTCTCCTTAAAATTCCTCTCTGTAGCCGATCTGGCCTACGGCTGGCATATCCTCGACCGTGAGGTGTTTCTCTCGCTGTGGATTGTCATCTTTGCGATGTTAGGTGCCTACTTGGTAGGCTGGCTGAAGTTCCAGGAGGATGAGATTGGGGGTAATCTTCACAAGCCGATGCCTGTGGTCTGCATTCTGGCAGGTATGCTTTCGTTTGCCTTCTCCGTCTATATGATACCTGGTTTGTGGGGTGCTCCCTGTAAGGCTGTCAGCGCTTTTGCACCTCCCATGAGCACGCAGGACTTCAACCTCAGCGAGAAGGTGATCGAGGCTGAATTTAACGATTACGAGTCAGGTATGGCTACTGCCCGTTCGAAGGGCAAACCTGTTTTCCTAGACTTCACGGGCTATGGCTGTGTGAACTGTCGTGAGATGGAGGGCACCGTCTGGGCAGATCCGCGTGTGTCGAGCAAACTGAAGAATGACTATGTGCTCGTCTCGCTCTATGTAGACGACAAGACGCCGTTGAAGGAACCGATCGTGGTGACTGATGCTCAGGGGAATGAGAAGACGCTGCGCACGGTGGGGGCCAAGTGGAGCTATCTGCAGAGCCATAAGTTTGGTGCCAACGCCCAACCATTCTATGTAGCTGTCGATCCCTTTACGGGGAAACCGCTCACGGGCAGTCGTGGTCATAACAAGGATGTCTCTGCCTACTTGGACTTCCTCAATCAGGGACTGAGAAATTTTAAAAGTAAATAATATATGGAACAGACAAAATGTTTGATTATCGGCAGCGGCCCAGCGGGTTATACGGCTGCCATCTATGCCGGACGTGCGAACCTCAGTCCGATTGAATACTGTGGCATGCAGCCTGGCGGTCAGTTGACGCAGACCACAGAAGTGGAGAACTACCCTGGCTATCCGCAAGGTGTGGATGCCAACCAGATGATGATGGAATTCCGTGAACAGGCTGAGCGCTTTGGGGCAGACATCCGTGACGGCGTGATTGTGAAGGTGGACTTTTCGAAGGCTCCTTACGTCTGCACGGCTGATGACGGAACGGAGATAGCTGCTGATACGGTGATCATCGCCACGGGCTCTTCTGCCAAATACCTCGGCCTCGACGACGAGCGCAAGTACAATGGTCAGGGTGTCTCTGCCTGTGCCACTTGCGACGGATTCTTCTATCGCAAGAAGACGGTGGCCGTTGTTGGCGGTGGTGATACGGCCTGTGAGGATGCCCTTTATCTCTCAGGTCTGGCTAAGAAAGTGTATTTGATTGTCAGAAAGCCCTATCTCCGTGCCTCGCAAGTGATGCAGCAGCGGGTGATGGAGCGTGAGAACATTGAGATACTCTTTGAGCACAATACATTAGGCCTCTTTGGTGAGAACGGTGTGGAGGGTGCCCATTTAGTGAAGCGTAAGGGGGAACCTGACGAGGAACTGGTGGACATCGCTATCGACGGTTTCTTCCTCGCCATCGGCCATACGCCCAATACCGCCATCTTCCGCGAATGGCTGGAGACTGACGAGGTGGGCTATTTCAAGAAGATCAACGGTACACCCGAGACCAAGATCCCTGGCATCTATGTGGCTGGCGACTGTGCCGATCCTGTGTTCCGTCAGGCCGTGGTAGCTGCTGGTAGTGGTTGTCAGGCTGCTATCCTCGCAGAGCGCTACCTCTTGGGTCGATAAGTACAGACTGTTTAAGCATCATTCGATATGAAAAAGAAATTGAACCAGATCGTACGATGGGTCTCCACGAAGGGACTGGTGTGGCTGGGTTTCGGCGCGACACCTTTCATCTTCATGGCCTGCTATGGTCCTGTGCCGACGGAATTCAATGAGGCTGATTTTGCTGAAGAGGTGGTAGATAGTACAGACACCACCCGTTCTGGTGATATCGCCGAAGAGGAGAATGCCGGTGATTCACTAGACATGGCTGATAGAGAGTGAGTTTGAGGATGATCAGACCACCCCGCCCTGACGGGCACCCCTCCTACTCAGGAGGGGAAATCATATCATCATGAGGTCGCTCATCACCATGTCGCTGACGAAGAGTCCGCGACGGGTGAGGCGCAGATGCTGTGCTGTGAGTTCTAACAGCCCGTCGTCCAGATAACGGCGGGCGTTTTTCATGCAGTAATCCCTGTGTTTCTTGGGGAGCGTATCGAGGTCGATGCCTTCGCAAGTACGCAGTCCGACGGTAACGGTATCGTTGTAGCGGGTGTCATCGTCGAGGAGTTCTTCTTCGAATCTTTGCTCGCCTTGTTCTATGCCTTCGATATAGGCATTGATGTCTGCGATATTCCAACTGCGGCTTTTGATGTCGTAGGAGTGGGCAGCAGCGCCAAGGCCGATGTAGGGTGTGCCGTTCCAGTAGCTGGAGTTATGGCGGGAGCGGAAGCCAGGACGGGCAAAATTCGAGATTTCATAATGCTCGTAGCCAGCAACAGTCAAGCGGTCGATGAGGGTATAGTACATCTGTCGCTCGGTCTCTTCGTCAACACACTGGGGACAGTCCCCCTGTAATTCGCTTCGCTGCTCACAGAGCGGACAGTCCCCATTGTGTTGTTTCAACATCTGATGGAGTGGGGTGCCTTCCTCGACCATCAAGCAGTAGGCGGAGATGTGTTCGACGTTGAGGGAAAGGGCGGTGGAAATGTCGGATTGCCAGTCGGAAAGGGTTTCGCCTGGGAAACCGTACATGAGGTCGATGCTGAGATTGTTGATGCCGGCAGCACGGAGGATCGAGACTGCTTCGATGGCCTGGCGGGCGGTATGGCGGCGATGGAGGAATCGCAAGCGCTGCTCGTCGAAGGTCTGAATACCCATAGAGACACGATTGACGGGGAGCTGCTGTAATAGAGCAGCAAACTCAACGGTTACGTCGTCAGGATTCACCTCAATGGTGACTTCAGTGGTGAGAGGTGAGAGGTGAGAGGTGAGAGATGTGTCTGAAGAGTGAGAATACACCTTATTAATATATATAAAGAGTTGGCGCAATTGATCGATGGTGAGCTGGCTTGGTGTTCCGCCTCCTAAATATATTGTGGAAAGTGGAAAGTGGAATGTGGAAAGAGAATACCCTTGCGTCAGATTCTCCTCTCTGAGGTTATCTCTTTCCTCTTTCCTCTTTCCTCTTTCCTCTAATCTCAATTCCATCTCCCGACATAGGGCATCGACATATCTTTGACGGAGGTCGAGGGCTGTTGTCGAATAGAAGCCACAATAGATACAACGTGACCTGCAAAACGGTATATGTATGTAAATTCCTGCCATTATGAGCGCAAAATTACTAATTTAGTTTAATATTTCCAAGAAATCTTTGGCTATTTATCGAAAAATGTCTACCTTAGTGCCCGCTTTTCAAGATTATTCATCTAAAACCTAAATGATATGAAGATTTATCAGACAAACGAAATCAAAAACATTGCACTGCTTGGCAGTGCGGGTAGCGGCAAGACAACTCTTGCCGAAGCAATGGTCTACGAAGCCGGCATCATCAAGCGCCGTGGTACCGTAGAGAGTAAGAACACGATGAGCGACTACTTCCCCGTAGAACAGGAGTACGGCTACAGCGTGTTCTCAACCGTTTTTCACGTGGAGTGGAACAACAAGAAGCTGAACATCATCGACTGTCCGGGTTCTGACGACTTCGTGGGAGGTGCCATCACCGCCCTGAACGTCACCGACCAGGCCGTGCTGCTCATCAATGGTCAGTATGGTCCTGAGGTAGGTACGATGAACGCTTTCCGCAACACGGAGAAACTGAAGAAGCCCGTCATCTTCCTCGTCAACCAGCTGGATCGTGACAACTGCGATTTCGACCAGATCCTGAATCAGCTGAAGGAGGTCTATGGCCCGAACTGCGTGCCCGTGCAGTATCCTATCGCAACAGGTGCTGGCTTCAACAGCGTCATCGACGTGCTGCTGATGAAGAAATACTCCTGGAAGCCCGAGGGTGGTGCGCCCATCATCGAGGACATTCCTGCCGATCAGCTCGACAAGGCCAAGGAGATGAAGGCTGCCCTCGTGGAGGCTGCCGCTGCTGGCGACGACACGCTGATGGAGAAGTTCTTTGAGACGGAAGACCTCACTGAGGATGAGATGCGTGAGGGTATCCGCAAGGGTCTCGTCACACGTTCCATCTTCCCCGTATTCTGCGTCTGTGCAGGTCGTGACATGGGTGTCCGTCGTCTGATGGAGTTCCTCGGCAACGTGGTGCCATTCGTCAGTGAGATGCCTGTCGTCCAGAACGTGGCTGGTCAGGATGTTCCTGCTGATGCTTCTGCTCCCACATCGCTCTACTTCTTTAAGACAGGTGTGGAGCCCCACATTGGTGAGGTGAGCTATTTCAAGGTGATGAGCGGAACGGTTAAGAGTGGCGACGACCTGTCGAACGCAGACCGTGGTTCCAAGGAGCGTATCGGTACACTGTATGCTTGTGCTGGTGCCAACCGTGTACAGGTAGACCAGCTCAACGCTGGCGATATCGGCTGTACCGTGAAGCTGAAGGACGTGAAGACGGGTAACACCCTCAACGGCAAGGATAGCGATAACAAGTTCGACTTCATAAAATATCCTAATTCTAAGTTCTCTCGTGCTATTAAGGCTGTGAACGAGGCTGAGACTGAGAAGATGATGGCTGCCCTGGCCAAGATGCGTCAGGAGGATCCCACATGGGTGGTTGAGCAGTCTAAGGAGCTCCGCCAGATCATCGTCCATGGACAGGGTGAGTTCCACCTGCGTACTCTGAAGTGGCGTATGGAGAACAACGAGAAGATCATGATCGAGTATATCGAGCCGAAGATCCCGTATCGTGAGACCATCACGAAGATGGCCCGTGCCGACTATCGTCACAAGAAACAGTCGGGTGGTGCAGGTCAGTTTGGTGAGGTACACCTCATTCTGGAGCCCTACACAGAGGGCATGCCTGATCCCACATCATTCAAGATCAACGGTCAGGAGTTCAAGATGAATATCAAGGGTAAGGAAGAGATCGACCTGGAGTGGGGCGGCAAGCTCGTCTTCATCAACAGCGTCGTGGGTGGTGCCATCGACCTCCGCTTCATGCCTGCCATCCTCAAAGGTATCATGGAACGTATGGAGCAGGGTCCGTTGACTGGCTCTTATGCCCGTGACGTCCGCGTCATCGTCTACGACGGTAAGATGCACCCTGTTGACTCCAACGAACTTTCGTTCATGCTCGCTGCCCGTAACGCCTTCTCGGCAGCCTTCAAGGAGGCAGGTCCGAAGGTGCTCGAGCCGATCTACGACCTCGAGGTGCTCGTGCCTGGCGACTACATGGGTGATGTGATGTCTGACCTCCAGGGTCGTCGTGCCATCATCATGGGTATGGACTCTGAGGCAGGCTATCAGAAGCTCTCTGCCAAGATTCCTTTGAAGGAGTTGGCCAGCTACTCGATTGCCCTGAGCTCACTGACGGGTGGCCGTGCATCGTTCACCACCAAGTTCTCAAGCTACGAGCTCGTGCCGAACGATATCCAGCAGGCACTGATCAAGCAGCACGAGGAGGAAATGAAGGAGGAAGACTAATACTGACTACTTTATATAATTTTGAATGGGATGGTAGAGCAGAGTCTCTGCCATCCTTTTTATAGTTAAAAATATAAAACTAATAATTCTAATATCTGTTAATTTTGTAAAATCTGCCCCAATAAATTAACAAAACGCATACTTTGTTTTAAGAATTCTGCTAACTTTGCATCCAGAATCATAAAGACCGATGAAGAAAAGTACGATTTGGATCATAGCGACCATCATGGGAATCTCATTCCTGGGACTTCTCATCCTGCAGATCTCCTACATCGAGGAGATGGCGAAGATGAAGAAGGAGCAGTTCGACGAGTCCGTGAACCGCAGCCTCTATCAGGCCTCCCGCAATCTGGAGATGAACGAGACACTCCGTTATCTGGAGAAGGACGTGAAGCAGACGGAGCGTAAGGCTATCCAGCAGGACTCTGTCTCTGTCGACGGTCTCGACGGTACTATCCGTCAGAGCCATCAGTTTGCTGTGGCAGCCGACGACGGCACCGTCTATAGCTCCTTCGAACTGAAGACCTTCGCCATCAAACCCGCCAACGTTCCTAAGGCCATGATTCTGCGTACTGACAAGAACTCCATCTCTGAGGCCTCGAAATCGTTGCAGGAGATTGTGCGTAACCGTTATGTCTATCAGAAGGCACTGCTTGACGAGGTGGTTTACAACATCCTCTATACTGCCAGCGACAAGCCCCTGAAGGAACGTATCAATTTTAAGCTGCTCGATCGTGACATCAAGGTCGAACTGATGAACAATGGCATCAACATCCCATACCACTTCCGTGTGGAGACGGCTGACGGCCGTGAAGTGTACCGTTGTCCGGACTACAGCGAGGAGGGGGAGGAGTACACCTACAAGCAGACGCTCTTCCGCAACGACCCGTCGCCTAAAATGGGTGTGGTGAAGATCCACTTCCCCAACATGAGCGCCTACATCTTCTCCAGCGTGCGATTCATGATCCCGGCCATCGTCTTTACGGTCGTGCTGCTCATCACCTTCATCTACACCATCTTCATCATCTTCCGCCAGAAGCGCTATACGGAGATCAAGAACGACTTCATCAACAACATGACCCACGAGTTGAAGACGCCCATCAGCAGCATCTCGCTGGCAGCTCAGATGCTTAACGACGACGCTGTGCCCAAGACGCCTTCGATGCTGAAGCACTTGGGAGGTGTGGTCAACGACGAGTCGAAGCGCCTGCGCTTCCTTGTTGAGAAGGTGCTGCAGATGTCGATGTTCGACAAGCAGAGTGTATCGTTCAAGAAGAAGGAGCTCGACCTCAACGAACTGTTGGAGAATATCGCCTCTACATTCTCGTTGCGAGTGGAGCATACCGGAGGCCATATCTATACGGAGATCGAGGCCGTAGACTCGGCTATCTTCGTGGATGAAGTGCACTTCCAGAATGCCATCACCAACCTGATGGACAATGCCGTGAAGTATCGTAAGCCGGATCAGCCGCTCGACCTCTATATCCGTACCTGGAACGAGAAGGAACGTCTCTGCTTCAGCATCCGTGATACGGGTCTGGGCATCAAGAAGGAGAATGTGAAGAAGATCTTCGACAAGTTCTACCGAGTGCATACCGGCAATGTCCACGATGTAAAGGGCTTCGGCCTCGGACTGGCCTATGTGAAGAAGATCATCACCCTCCACGAGGGCGATATCAAGTGCGAAAGCGAACTTGGAAAGGGCACCACTTTCACCATCTCTTTGCCTGTGTTAGAGGTGAGTAGTGAGAGGTAAGTGGTGAGAGAATAGTTAAAGTGCAGAAAGTATGAATGATTTCTGAAACAACTAAGTTGTTAATTGGATTGAGAATAAATTTTGAAGATAAATTAGTATAAACCCGGTGAATGGGTGACAGTTGGTGGTGTTGCAGAGTATTCTCTCACCTCTTACTTCTTACCTCTCACCTCAAAAAAACAAAAGATTATGGACGACAAATTGAAAATCTTGCTTTGCGAGGACGACGAGAACCTCGGAATGCTGCTCCGTGAGTATTTACAGGCCAAAGGCTATGTGGCAGAACTCTGTGCCGACGGCGAGGCAGGCTTCAAGGCCTTCCTCAAGACCAAGTTCGATATCTGCGTGCTCGATGTGATGATGCCTAAGAAGGACGGCTTCACGCTGGCTCAGGAGATCCGCGCCGCTAGTCCTGACGTGCCCATCATCT
>Ga0265298_10002644_pt1 | contig 24585 bp, 21 predicted proteins | sample AusTroGonzalo_MG_3_FD_193486 | JGI IMG/M metagenome (GOLD analysis project Ga0265298, IMG submission 193486) | Bovine rumen microbial communities from tropical cattle in Woodstock, Queensland, Australia - Gonzalo_01 | ecosystem: Host-associated > Mammals > Digestive system > Stomach > Rumen ...
AACCCAAATCGGCCAAATCCTTGTCAATCATAAGCGCCATTACAATTTACAGTAAATTTACAGTAAATCACCATTTAGTGTCATTTCCCATCGGCTGGAGCCGTTGATTCTCCTACGTTTTTGGTGTCGATTGGCTTCATCGTCGGGAACAGGAGAACGTCGCGGATCGCGGCGGAGTCCGTCAGCAGCATACACATCCGGTCGATGCCGAAGCCGATGCCGCCGGTCGGGGGCATGCCGATCTCCAGGGCGTTCAGAAAGTCTTCGTCCGTGTGGTTCGCTTCCTCGTCTCCAGCCGCGAACTGTTCCTCCTGCATGGCGAAGCGGCGGCGCTGATCAATCGGGTCGTTCAGCTCGGAATAGGCATTCGCCATCTCCCAGCCGTTCATGAAGAATTCGAAGCGTTCCACATAGTCCGGATGGCCCGGCTTCATCTTGGTCAGCGGGCTGATCTCAATCGGATGATCCATGATGAAGGTCGGCTGGATCATATGCTCCTCGCAGAACTGCTCGAAGAACAGGTTCAGGATGTCGCCCTTCTTATGGCGCTCCTCATATTCCACATGATGCTCTTTCGCCGCAGCCCTGGCTTCTTCCAGGGTATGGATTTCACCGAAGTCGACGCCGGCATACTGTTTCACGGCATCCACCATGGTCAGCCGGGCGAAGGGCTTGCCGAGATCCATTTCGATCCCGTTGTACACGATCTTCGTGGTGCCCAGCACTTCCTGCGCCACATAGCGGTACAGGTTCTCGGTCAGGTCCATCATGCCGTGATAATCCGTATAAGCCTGATACAGTTCCATCAGGGTGAATTCCGGATTATGCCGGGTATCGAGGCCTTCATTGCGGAAAACGCGGCCGATCTCATACACGCGTTCGAGGCCGCCGACGATCAGACGCTTCAGGTACAGTTCAAGGGAAATCCGCAGTTTGAAATCCTCATCGAGGGCATTGAAGTGCGTCTCAAAGGGGCGCGCGGCGGCGCCGCCGGCATTGGAAACCAGCATGGGCGTTTCGACTTCCATGAAGCCCTGGGCATCCAGATAGCGGCGGATCGTACTGATGATCTTTGACCGCTTGATGAAGGTATCCTTCACCTCGGGGTTCATGATCAGATCCACATACCGCTGGCGGTATCTCAGGTCCGTATTGGTCAGGCCGTGATACTTCTCGGGCAGGATCTGCAGGCTCTTGGACAGCAGCACCAGCTCAGTCGCATGGACGGAGATTTCACCTGTCTTCGTGGTGAACACGGTGCCCTTCAGGCCGATGATATCGCCGATGTCCATCTTTTTGAAATCCTTATAGGATTCCTCGCCCACAAAGTCCCGGGCCACGTAACACTGAATGGTTCCCTTCAGGTCCTGAATGTGGCAGAAGGAAGCTTTGCCCATCACGCGCTTGGACATCATGCGCCCGGCGATGCTGACTTCCTTTCCTTCCAATTCGTCATAGTTGCCCGTGATGTCAGTACTGTGATGCGTCACGTCGTACTTCGTGATGACAAACGGATCCTTGCCCGCTTCCTGCAGCTCCGTCAGCTTGTCGCGGCGGATCTGCAGCAGTTCGTTCACATTCCGGGTTTCCATCTCAGCCATATATGTCTCCCCTTGACTTCATTCAATCATCAAAAATCATTATTTCCCCGAAGGGGGTTCCCTTTTTACATCTTTTTGATCGAGGTTACCTTGTACCGCAGGGTCCCGGCAGGGATCATAATCGTTACGGTCTGGTTTTTCTTGGCGCCGATCAGGCCCGCGCCGACGGGGCTCTCGTTGGAAATCTTGTTCTCCATCGGATCCGCCTCGTTCGCACCGACGATCGCGTACTCATAGGTCTCTCCGTCATCCAGGTCCTTCACCCTCACGACGGTGCCGATGGACACGCGCTCGGTGGTAATTTCATCGTCCGCCACGACGGTCGCGGTGCGGATGGTGGCCTGCAGCCTGGTGATCTGCTCCTCCACCTTGGCCTGTTCCTTCTTGGCTTCGTCGTATTCCGCGTTTTCACTCAGGTCGCCGAAGCCGCGGGCGACGGCGATCTGCTCGCTGATCTCGTTGCGCCGTACGGAAATAAGGTAATCCAGTTCCTCTTCCAGTTTTTTCAGACCGCTCTCGGTCAAAATCGTTCCTTCTGCCATAGTTGCCAGAACTCCTTTCATTACACAAGAAACACCCTGTTTCCGCTCCCGGTACAAGGTGTTGAGGTTAGGGGCAATTATACCTGTTTACGGTATAATTGTCAATTGTTTTGTCCCTTTTTGAGCAGGCCCAGGGCGGTCTGGAGGAGATCGCCAACGGTATTGGCCTTCTTCACGGCCAGCTTGATTGCTTCCTTTTCAATGATATTCAGTTTATGGTCCTTGTTTGCTTCAAACCAGTCTGTCAGCAGTTTCAGGTCTTCACTGTTCATGGGATAAGTGTCCTTTCTGAGTTGTTTTTTATTTGGAGATCCCCCGGCTATGCGCGGGACGGCACCACAGGTTCAAGCGTCAGGATAATCAGTTCGCAGGGATTATTGATCCGCGGGACCCGCGGCTTGGCGCCGTTGGTCATTCCGCGGGAGAGCAGCATCTTTCCGTCTCCGTAAAGGCCGTCGGTCAGCTGCGGGAACAGGCCCTGGCCCGGAGCATACAGGCCCCGGCCGCGGATCTGGATCTGCCCGCCGTGGGCATGGCCGCAGAGAGTCAGGTCAATATCCCGCCCGTCCACGAAGTCCCGCCAGACTTCCGGATGGTGGCACAGCAGGAGGCGGTAACCCTTTTCCCGCTCAAAGCGGTCCAGGAAGTCTCTGTCCGGCACGTCCTTCGCGCTGGACAGCCCGCCGATACGGATGCCCCGGAATTCAACGCTCCCGTTATCCAGCAGGATCGCGCCGCTTTCCCATGCCCGGGCAAGGAACGCTTCCCGCTGCCGGTATTTCCGCTCATGATTTCCGATGGAGTAAAAAAGAGGCCTGATTTTCGGAACGATCTGCAGAAAACGTTCCGCATCCGTATTGTTTTTCCGGTGCCGGTCCACCAGATCCCCCGGGAGCAGCACCGCGTCGCAGCGGGCAAACTCCTCAAGCGCATCTTCAAAGGGCGCGCTGTGGATATCGGAGGCCACGGCGAACCGGAGCGGTTCCGGAATCTTCTCCGAGCGGAAAGTATACTCAGTCAGCTTTCGCTTCATGCGGCCTCCTGCAGAAGATCAGGCATACGATACAGCCGGCGAGCAGCAGCGCCGTGAAAAGGAACAGCGGAACCGCCGCGCTGTTCATCAGGGCACCGTACTGGGCGGACAGGCTCGGCGAGGCCTCCGCGATCAGCGGCTCAATGCCTGACCGGGCATAGAGCACGAGACAGGCGGCAATCACCAGCACCGCAGCGCCCATGGCCGAACCGATATACCGAAGGCTCATCCGGAGGTCCCGGCTCTCCAGCAGGGCAATCAGCCCGGCCAGCAGCACACACATCGCCAGCGCCGCCCAGCGGATTCCCGTCAGGAAGCGGATGATGTTGCCCAGATCCACCCGGGCAGACGCCTCGGTCAGGCCTCTGCCGACGATCGGCAGGCGCAGGGGCAGCACGATCCGCAGGACGCTCTCACCGACGGCGTTCGCGGCATCCGCCGCAAGGAGTTCCGCCTCCTCGTCACCGGCGCCGGCAGCCACAAAGTCCGCCGTCAAAGCGCCGGCCAGCTCATCGGCATTGAACGCGGGAACTTCCCCGGCCTCGCCGTTCACCAGCACACTGTTCCACCACAGGGCAGCCTGCCGGTTCATCTCCGCGATCTTTTCATCCGTCACAACTTTCATCGCCGTTTCCGCGGAAAAACCGTAAATCGGCGCAAGCTCTTCGATCCTGTTCCGGATCAGGTTCATTTCCGTCGACCGCACGCTGTCGGACACAGGCGTCCCGCCCTCCTTCAGACCGGGATCGACCGCCCGCGCGCAGGCAAAGGAAACAACGAAAAGCGCGAGGGCGCCGGCCAGAAAAAAGGCCAGCAGCCAGCAAAGAACCCTCTTCATACGACCACCGTCGCTTTCACGGCGGCATTGATCAGCTTCACGATCAGCGGGCCGAACCGGATGGCGACAAACGCCATCGCTGCCAGAATCGGCAATGCCAGCAGCACAGGCGCCAGCCAGATGCCCTTCCCCGGTTTCCTGTTCTCAGTGCTCACTTTTCCTTGTTCTCTCCCTTCTTCTGTGGCGGCGGTTCTGGTGATCGTCCTTCATGGGCGCTTCACCCCGCAGCTCCAGCAGCCTGTCGCGCAGCTTCGCGGCGCGTTCGAACTCCAGATCCTTCGCGGCGGTGATCATCTCGTCCTCGATCTGCCGCATCAGCGCCGCGCGTTCCTCTTCAGTCAGGGCCGCCGGCGCAGTTTCCTCCACGCGGCGGGTAATCTCGATCACGCTGCGGATCGCGTTGCGCACGGTTTCCGGCGTGATCCCGTTGAGCCGGTTATACTCTTCCTGCAGGGCCCGGCGGCGGTTGGTCTCGGACATGGCCTTCGCCATGCTCTCCGTCAGCTGGTTCCCGTACAGAATGACCCGGCCGTCCACATTGCGCGCGGCCCGGCCGATGGTCTGCACGAGCGAAGTCTCGCTCCGGAGAAAGCCTTCCTTGTCCGCGTCCAGGATGGCGACCAGCGCCACCTCCGGCAGATCGAGGCCTTCCCGCAGGAGATTGATGCCAACCAGTACATCATACTCTCCCAGACGCAGATCGCGCAAGAGCTCCATGCGCTCCATGGTCTGAATATCGCTGTGAAGATACCGCACGCGAATATCAAGATCCTTCAGATACTCCGTCAGGCTCTCCGCCATGCGCTTGGTCAGCGTCGTAACCAGGATGCGCTCTCCCCTGGCGGTGACCGCCCGGATCTCTCCGACCAGGTCGTCCACCTGGCCGGTCGCCGGCCGCAGGATCACCTGCGGATCCAGCAGGCCCGTCGGCCGGATGATCTGCTCGACCACCTGCTGCGCGCGTTCCCGCTCATAGGGCCCGGGGGTCGCGGAAACGAAAATCGTCTGACCGATGCGCTTCTCGAACTCCTCAAAGAGCAGCGGCCGGTTATCGTAGGCCGATGGCAGGCGGAAGCCGTATTGCACGAGCGTATTCTTCCGCGCCCGGTCCCCGTTGTACATGGCCCGGATCTGCGGCACGGTCACATGGCTCTCGTCGATGATCACCAGGAAATCCCCCGGAAAATAGTCCAGCAGCGTATACGGCGCGTCCCCCGGTTTCCGGCCGTCAAAATAGCGGGAATAGTTCTCGATCCCCTGGCAGTAGCCGATCTCCCGCATCATCTCGATATCGTAGCGGGTACGCTGGGCGATCCGCTGCGCTTCCAGCAGGCGGCCGTCCGCCTCAAATTCTTCAATACGCTTCTGCAGGTCCTGCTCGATTTCCCCGATATGTTCCTCCATGTGCGCCGGGTCCGTCGCGTAATGGGTCGCCGGAAACAACGCCGCGTGCTCGAGCGTCGCCAGGGCATGGCCGCTGACCGCCTCGATGACGGAGATCCGCTCGATCTCGTCCCCGAAAAGTTCCACGCGGAGCGCTTTCTGATTCTCGCCCGCGGGGATGATCTCGATCACGTCGCCCCGGACCCGGAAGGTGCCGCGCTCAAAGTCCGTATCATTGCGCTCGTACTGGATGTCGATCAGGTCCCGGATCAGCTTCGTCCGGCTGTATTCCATGCCCGGGCGCAGGGACAGCATCTGGCCCTCGTACTCGCTCGGATCGCCCATGGAATAGATACAGCTGACGGACGCGACAATGATCACGTCCTTCCGCTCCCGCAGGGCCGCCGTAGCCGAGTGGCGCAGGCGGTCGATCTCGTCGTTGATGGACGCGTCCTTTTCGATATAGGTGTCGGAAGAAGCGATATACGCCTCCGGCTGATAATAGTCGTAATAGCTGACGAAGTATTCCACCCGGCTGTCCGGGAAAAAAGCCTTCAGTTCGCTGCAGAGCTGGGCAGCCAGCGTCTTGTTGTGGGCGATGACCAGGGTCGGCATCTGCACCTTTTCGATGACCGAGGCCATGGTGAAGGTTTTGCCGCTGCCCGTAACGCCCAGCAGGATCTGATCCTTAAGCCCTGCCCTGACGCCCTCCGCCAGGGCCTCAATCGCCTGCGGCTGATCTCCGGACGCCGCGTAGGGCGCCTTCAGCACAAACTGGTCCATGCCTTCTCCTCATGCTCCGGGTACCGCATGGTGACGGTTTCCCCGTCCTTCGCGGCCCAGGTTCTTTCAAAAATTTTCCGGGCTTCCGGCAGGTATGCCTCCGGATCTTTCAGGCTGGTGCTGAAGTGGGTCAGCAGCAGCGCCCCGGCTTCCGCCCTCCGGGCGATCTCCGCCGCCTCGGCAAAGATCATATGATGATTCTTCAGCGCCTGCGGCATCTTCTCCTCATCGCCGTACATGCCTTCGAGGATCAGCAGATCCGCGTCCCGGGTATGCTTTTCCAGCGTTTCACAGGGGCGGGTATCCGTCGAGAAGACCAGCGTAATCCCCTTTCGCTGCCCACCGAGCACCTGCTCCGGCCGGATCTTCCGCAGGCCCAGGTGTACGGTTTCCCCCTGCTGCAGCCGCTTCCAGTCCTGCACGGGCACGCCGAGGGCTTTCGCTTTCTCCGGATCAAAGGCCGCCTGCCGCTCCAGCGTCAGCCGGTAACCGAAGCACGGAATGCCGCCGTGGTCCACCGGGAAAACCCGAATCTTCAGGCCAATCAGCTCCGCCTCCCCACCTTCCGGCGGCAGTTCATGCAGAAGTACGGCATAGGACAGCGGCGGCACAATGACGCACAGCCCTTCCACCACCCGTTTGAGCCCTTTCGGACCCCAGATATGGAAGGGCTGATCCCGTCCGGCCTTTTCCAGGCTGAGCAGCAGCCCGGCCAGGCCCGTGCAGTGGTCTCCGTGGTAATGGGTCAGGAGCAGGCCGTCCAAGCAGCGGAAACCCCAGCCGAGCCTGCGGATCCCGACCTGGGTGCCTTCCCCGCAGTCGATCAGCAGGCTCCGGCCGTTCACCCGGACGTAGAGGGAAGACAGCGCCCGCTCGGGGATCGGCAATGTTCCGCCGGTCCCGAGCGTACAAAACTCAAGCACTGTCCTCACCCCTTTGGGAATTCAGAAATCAAAATTCAAAATTCAGCATTAATTGTCTTCCGGTTCTGCTTCCTGTTCCTGAGGCTGTGCCTGTTCCTGTTCCAGTTCCGGTTTCTGATCGTTCCAGGCGATGATTTCATCATAGAGCGCGAGGTATTTCCGCGCCGAAGCCTCCCAGGACACGTCCTTCCGCATGTTCCGCTGGACAATCTCATCCCAGTGCCAGCGGTCGGTAAAGTAAACGGTTTTGGCATTGTTGATGGCGTCCAGCAGTTTCACCGCGCTGTACTGCGTGAAAGTAAACCCGTTGCCCTCGGACCAGTTGCCGTCATAGGGGGTCACGGTATCCTTCAGGCCGCCGGTTTCCCGGACGATCGGCACGGTGCCGTAACGCATGGCGATGAGCTGGGTCAGGCCGCAGGGCTCGAAGAGGCTCGGCACCAGCAGCGCGTCGGCGCCGGCATAGATCTGGTGCGCCAGAGCCTCGTTATAGGAAATATAGGCGCAGACGGTTCCCTTGTTCTCACTCTCAAAGTAACGGAAGGCGTTCTCATAACGGGGATCGCCCGTACCGAGAATAATCACCTGGGTATTCCCGTCGATCAGGTGCGGGAAGATGGCGTCCACCAGATCCAGGCCTTTCTGGTCCGTCAGGCGGGAGATCAGGCCCAGCACCATCTTATGCCCGTCCTGCTCCAGCCCGAGCTTTTCCTGCAGGGCGCGTTTGTTTTCCTTCTTCTTGTCCAGCACGTCCCCTGTGCCGTAGGGTTCGGCCAGGAGCTTGTCCTTCTCCGGATCCCACTGTTCCACGTCGATGCCGTTGACGATGCCGCAGAGCTTCGGGCAGTGGTGGCGCAGATGGGCGTCCAGGGTTTCCCCGTACGCGGGGGTCTGGATCTCCTCCGCATAGGTCTCCGAAACCGTGGTGATCTTGTCCGCGAAGGCAAGGCCGCCCTTGAACATATTGGCCTCGTCGTCGTTCTGTTTGAGGATCGGATAGTCGAACAGATCATCCGGCAGGCCGGACCAGTACTTCAGGTGCTGGATGCTGCAGATACCCTGGAAGCGGAGATTGTGAATGGTCAGCACGGAGCGGGCCTGCCCCACCGGCGTATTCCCGAATTTCCTGCGCAGGTAGATCGGCAGCAGGCCGGTCTGCCAGTCATGGCAGTGAATCACGTCCGGCGCCCACTCCAGGTAATTCATGACCGCCGGGGCGGCCTTGGAGAAGTAGCAGTATTTCGGGATATCCTCCCACAGGCCCGTATAGGGATTGCCCCAGTCAAAAAACTCCCGGTTTTCGATAAAGTCGTAGGTCACGCCGTCCATCGTCAGCTCCATGATGCCGACAAAGAAGGTGCGGCCTTCCAGCGTCAGATCCATCATGAAGGAGCCGCGGTACTTCATCTGCTCCTTGTACTTTTTCGGGATGCACGCGTACAGGGGAAGGAACACCCGCACCTCGCACCCCTCGCTGACCAAGGCCCTGGGGAGGGCGTACATCACGTCCCCCAGTCCGCCCGTTTTCACAAACGGGTAGCACTCTGAACCGACAAAGGCGATTTTCCTGGTTTTTTCTGCTGTCATAGGTTCATTCCTCCTTCTGTCGTATGCGGGCACCGCCCGCTGTATAAACTCTTTCCCGCGTATCCGGCGGCTCTTTCCAACAGTATACCAGATTCCGCGGATGAAAGAAATACAGGAATTTTTCACATATATATTGTAGAAACCGACAATTGCGTATAAAATAGAAATGTTATCGCTTCGGAGAAGGAGAGTCGCCCATGAGAAAGCTCATTGAATTCAGGAATATCGTCAAAAACTTTGACGGGCAGGTCGTCCTCAAGGGCGTGAACCTGAACATTTTTGAAAATGAATTTGTGACCCTGCTGGGCCCTTCCGGCTGCGGAAAGACCACGCTGCTGCGCATCCTGGGCGGATTTCTGGAGCAGGACGAGGGCACCGTCATCTTTGACGGCCAGTGCATTGACAACGTGCCGCCTTACAAGCGGGAGATCAATACCGTATTCCAGCGCTACGCGCTCTTCCCCCACCTGAACGTTTATGAAAACATTGCCTTCGGCCTGCGGATCAAGAAAACCGGCGAGGATATCATCAAGCAGAAGGTCAACCGGATGCTCTCCCTGGTCAATCTGGAAGGCTACGGCAAGCGCAGCGTGACCAAGCTTTCCGGCGGGCAGCAGCAGCGGGTGGCCATCGCCCGCGCGCTGGTGAACGAGCCGAATGTGCTGCTGCTGGACGAGCCGCTCGGCGCGCTGGACCTGAAACTGCGCAAGGAAATGCAGCGCGAACTGAAGCGCATTCAGCAGGAGGTCGGCATCACCTTCATCTACGTCACCCATGATCAGGAAGAAGCCCTGACCATGAGCGACAAGATCGTGGTCATGAACGCCGGCGCCATCGAGCAGATCGGCACGCCCCTGGAAATCTACAACGAGCCGGCCAACGCCTATGTCGCCCGCTTCATCGGCGAGAGCAACATTGTGGACGGCACGATGATCCGGGACTATGAGGTCCGTTTTGACGACAGGAGTTACGAGTGCGTGGACTTCGGTTTCCGGCCGGACGAACCGGTGGACGTGCTGATCCGGCCGGAGGACTTCAGGGTCGTGAAGCCGGAGGACGGCGTGATGCGGGGCGAGGTCAAGACCGTCCTGTTCAAGGGCGTCCACTATGAACTGATGGTGGAAACCAGAACCGGTACCAGCAAAACCGTCAAAATGCACGTGGTCACCCAGCACGATATCGTCAACAGCGAAGCCGGCGAGAAGATCAGCGCCAACGACTTCTACGTCGACTCCGACGACCTGATCAACAAGGACATGACGGATCAGGATTTCATTTCCATCGCCAACGCCCAGGCCTGGGACAATACGAACCGGGATATTTCCCTGACCCATGTGACGCACAACATCGAGAACAGGCCGGGCGTCTATTCGATCACCTTCGGAACGGAGAAAAAGACCGAGGTGACCGTCAAGGTTCACGTGGTTCATCCGGAATATGTGGAGGATCCGCGCCATAACATCGGCATCAGCGCGCTGGATTTCTTCATCACCCCGGACGAGATCATGGAATCCATGGCCATCTCCACCGACCTGAAGACCTGGGCCAGCGCGGAGGCCTGGAACCTGCAGGACGATTCCCCCGTTGAAATCACGGACGTCAAGTTCGACTTTGACCCGGCCGCGATTCAGGAAGGATCCTACGATATCACCTTCTCCACCCGGGGCCGGGTATTCAAGGTGGAGACCACGTCGGCCCATGAGGCGGGAGAGCGGGTCGGCCTGAGTTTCGGGCCGAATGATATCCATGTGATGCATAAGGAAGTGGCTGAAGCATGAAATCCTTTTTCAGAATGAGCTACCCCTACATCCTGTGGATCATCGTGTTCATTGTCGCGCCGATGTTCATGATCCTGCTCTATGCGGTGACCCGCTCGGGCAACGAAACCCTCACCTTCACCTTTACGCTGGATAACTTCGCCCGCTTCTTCTCCGATCCGGACTTTATCCGGGTGCTGCTCAACAGCCTGCGGATCGCGCTGTTTACGACGGTGTTCTGCCTGCTGATCGGCTATCCGGCCGCTCTGCTCATCGCAAACCTGTCGGATAAGATGCAGACCATGATGCTCATGCTGCTGACGCTGCCCATGTGGATCAACATGCTGCTGAAAACCTATGCCTGGCGCGGCATCCTGCTGAACACCGACTTTGACAGCGAGCTCAAGGTATTCATCGGCATGGTCTACGATTTCCTGCCCTTTATGATTATCCAGATCCACACGGCCATCGCCAAGCTGGATCCCAACCTGCTGGTAGCCGCCTACGATCTGGGCGCCAACAAATGGAAATCCTTCCTGAAGGTCACCCTGCCCCTGAGCGTGCCCGGCATCATCAGCGGCATCACGCTGGTCTTCCTGCCGGCCGTTTCCAGCTTCGTCATCCCCAAAATGCTGGGCGGCGGCGATTACGTGCTCATCGGCAACCTGATCGAGATCTATTTCCAGCAGACCGGCGACTGGAACTTCGGCAGCGCCATCTCCCTGATCATGGCCCTGATCATCATCCTGGCCATGTGGGCGACGAAGAAGCTGGACCGCGGCGCACAGGAGGACTGACACATGAAAGAGAGACGACTGTCAAAGGTGTTTTCCTCCGCCTACCTGATTGTGATCCTGCTGTTCATCTACCTGCCCATCGGTTATCTGGTCCTGTTTTCCTTCAATGAAGGAAAATCTATGACCAACTTCTCCGGTTTTTCCCTGAAATGGTACGAGGGAATGTTCCAGAACCGGATGATGATCGAGAGCATCACCACGACGCTGATCGTCGCCGTCGTCGCCACCGTGGTCTCCACCGTCGTCGGTACCGTGGCCGCCATCGGCCTTTCAAAGGCGAAGCGGCTTGTCCGCAGCATCGTCATGGAGGTCAACAACCTGCCGGTCATGAACCCGGATATCGTCACAGCCATCGGCCTGATGCTCCTGTTCATCTCCGTCAAGTTCCAGCTCGGCATGGTCTCGCTGATTCTCAGCCATATTTCCTTCTGCACCCCCTATGTGATCCTGACGGTGATGCCGAAGCTGCGCCAGCTGGACGACAACGTGGCGGAAGCGGCGCTGGACCTGGGCGCAACGCCCTTCAAGGCCCTGACCAAGGTCATCATTCCCCAGATCTATCCGGCCATCCTTTCCGGGGCGCTGATCGCTTTCAGCATGTCCCTGGACGATTTTGTCGTCTCCTATTTCAATACCGGCGCCGGAATCAACACGATCTCCATGTACGTTTATTCCATGAAGCGGTATAACCTCAGCGTCAACGCCATGTCGACCCTGATTGTCGTGACCGTGACGGTCATCCTGATTCTGGTGAACCTGATCCCGTGGATCAAAGATAAAAAGACCAAAAAGGAGGAACCCTGAAATGACCAAAAAACTGACTGCTGCCCTGCTCCTCATCTGTCTGGCGCTCCTGCCGGTGCTCTCCCTTGCCGACGGCACGCTGAACGTCATGAATTACGGCGAGTATATTGATGATCAGGTTATCTACGACTTTGAGAAGGAATTCGGCGTCAGAATCAACTATTCCACCAATGATACGCCGGAAAGTATGTATACCAAGCTGCAGACCGGCGTCTCCTATGACGTGGTGGTCACCAGCGACTACATGATCGACCGCCTGATCAAAGAAAAGAAGATCAGGGAGCTGGACAAGAGCATCGTGACCAACCTGGATCAGCTGTCCGACGGAGTGAAGAACCTGTACTTCGATCCGGACAACACCTACAGCGCGCCCTATCTCTGGCAGAACGTGGTGCTCTGCTACGACACGACGAAGATCGATCCCGCGAAGCTGGAGGAAAAGGGCTGGAGCATCCTGCTTGATCCGGAGCTGGAAGGTCATGTGTTCATCTATGATTCCCCCCGGGATATCTTTATGATGGCGCTCAAGGCGCTGGGCTACTCCGCGAACACGGAGAGCCGGGACGAGCTGACGGAAGCCTATGACTGGCTGGTCAAAATGAACCAGACGATCCATCCCTCCTTCGTCGGCGATGAGATGATCGACGGCATGGCCCAGGGCGAAAAATGGCTGGCCATGATGTACAGCGGGGACGCTACCTACGCTTCCATGGAGAATGAGAAGCTCGCCGTATGGGCGCCCCTGGAGGGAACCTGCATCGCCTATGACAACATCTTCATCCCCGCCAACGCGGCCAATCCCGAACTGGCCAACCAGTTCATCAACTATGTGCTGGACTACCCCAACAGCATGAAGATCACCGTGGCGACCTGCTACACCTCGCCCAATGAAAAAGTTATCGAGGAAGTCACAGGCCCCGGCGGTGAGTTTGAGGGCATCGACAGCTACGTCCCCCGCTCCGGCTATGAAAAAGACGAAATCTACACGGATAACGAGCTGCTCCGGACCGAAACGCCCGAACTGCTGGTCAAAGTTAAACTTCAATAAGAGAGTGAAAAGTTGAGAGTGAAGAGGTGTTGTTAAATGGAACCTAATGAAAAGCGCCCGGTGATTTTTTCCGGGATCCAGCCCAGCGGGATGCTGACCCTGGGCAACTATATCGGCGCGCTCCGCCGCTTTTCGGAGCTGCAGGATCAGTATGACTGCATCTACTGCGTCGTGGATGAGCACGCCATCACCGTGCGGCAGAACCCGGCGGATCTCCGCCGCCGCTGCCTGGAACTGACGGCCCTTTACCTGGCCAGTGGCCTGGATCCGCAGAAGTCGATCCTTTACTGCCAGAGCCATGTCAGCGCCCACGCGGAACTGGCCTGGATCCTGAACTGCTTTACCTACATGGGCGAGCTGAACCGGATGACCCAGTTCAAGGACAAGTCCGCCAAGCACGCGGACAATATCAACGCGGGCCTCTTCACCTATCCGGTGCTGATGGCCGCGGATATCCTGCTGTATCAGACGAGCTTCGTGCCCGTCGGAGCGGATCAGAAGCAGCATCTGGAGCTGACCCGGGATATCGCCCAGCGCTTCAACGGCGTCTACGGCGACGTGTTCACGATCCCCGAACCGCTGATCAGCAAGACCGGCGGCCGGGTCATGAGCCTGCAGGAGCCTGAACGGAAGATGAGCAAGAGCGATCCGGAGGATACCTTTATCTCCCTGATCGACGATCCGGACACCATCCGGCGGAAAATCAAGCGCGCCGTGACCGACTCCGAAAGCGAGATCCGTTTTGATCCGGAGAACAAGCCCGGCGTCAGCAACCTGCTGAACATCATCAGCGCGCTGACCGGCGAAAGCACGGACGACATCTGCGCAGGCATGGCCGGGCAGGGTTACGGCGCCCTGAAGACCCGTGTGGCGGACTGCGTCATCGAGGCGCTGGCCCCCATGCAGGCGGAGTACAAGAAGCTGATTGCCGACAAGGAATACCTGATGAAGGTTCAGGCTGAAAGCGCAGAAAAAGCCGCTTACCTGGCCCAGAAAACGCTGCGGAAGGTACAGAAGAAGATCGGGTTTGCCGCGCGGTAAGAAGACACACGGAAGCGAAATCTCCTGCAATACTGTCATTTGAGGTCAAAGATGCTGAAAACAATCAAAGCCGCGACGGCGCTCTTCCTCCTGATCATCCTGCTGATTACGTCTGCCTGCGCTGACGGAACGGTCCCAGACCAACGCATCTGCCTGGTCTGCGGCAGTCCGACCGAAACCACCGAATGCCTTACCTGCGGTTCCCCGGAGGAATGCTGGGTCTGCAACGACTGCCTGACAAAGAACATGTCCGCCACCTGTATGAACTGCGGAAAAACCCGGCAGGAATCCCTTGCCGCCCAGGCCGCGGATCCCCGCGCGCTGAGCGCCTGGCCCGCCGTCTGCTGCCTGGCAGCCGAGGGCGATCCGGAGAATCTGCTCCGTCTGGGCATCTACTATCAAAAAGGAATCGTGGTTACGCAGGATATCGATCAGGCCCTCGCACTGTTCCGGAAATCCGGCGAGGCCGGATACGCCCCCGCCTGGCTGTACATGGGCAAGCTGTATGACGGCGGAATCGGCGTCGCGCTGGATCTCGCCTCCGCCCTGGACTGCTATCAGAAGGCGGCGGATCTCGGCAGCGCGGAAGCCTGCTGGTACGTCGGCTCTTTCTATGAACAGGGCGACAGCGTCACACAGAGTTATCCCCTCGCGCTGGACTACTATCAGATGGCGGCAGACAAAGGAGACGCCGACAGCCTGATGAGCCTGGCAAGCTTCTATCTCCAGGGGTTCGGCGTGGAGGAAGACCACGAGAAAGCCCTGCAGCTGTATCGGGAGGCCGCCGAGGCCGGAAGCCATCTGGCCTGCGACTATTTGGGTTATCTGTATATGACGGGGACCTACGTCGATCAGGATATTGAAGAAGGGCTGAACTGGTACCGCAAAGCCGCCGCGCTCGGAAACGCCCGCAGCATGTATGCCCTGGGCTATGCCTATCAGTGCGGCCAGGGCGTGGAAACGGACCTGAAAGAAGCCTCAAAATGGTATGAAAAAGCCGCGCTCGCCGGCCACCAGAACGCCCTCCTCGTCTGGCGCACGATCAATCCCTGAAACCCTTCAGGTCATATAAAACACCGGCGTACTGATCAGACGCCGGTGTTTTCATATGGATTCAGGCCGAAGGGATTTCAGGTCTCCTGATTGATTTCCGTCGGTTCCGGGGTTATTTCCGGAGTCGTCTCCGGAATATCATCCTTTTTCAGCGCCTCTTCCGCCATCATGTCAATCAGTTCCTGAGTCAGCCCACCGTTGGCCTTCAGACCGTGGTCCTGCTGGAATGCCTTAATGGCTTTTTCCGTTCTGGCGAGAAATTTGCCGGTACACTTGGTGGTATAGTACCCCAGATCCTTCAGCGTCCGCTGGACCCAGTAAATTTCCGGGCCTTCAGCCCTTACCTTCAGGACTTTTCTTCCGATGTCGGGTTTCTCCGCGGCATTGTACTCCGGTTCCGCCGTCGGGACGGGCGTATTGATCGGCGTGCAGGATTTCTTGTCAATCGGCGGAAGCTTCAGGGCATCCCGCAGTTCCGGGTCCGGTTCCATGCCTTCCACAATGGAGACCACGGTTCCCTTGCCCACATTGTCATAGATCCACTTGGCATCCGGCACGGACAGGCGGATGCAGCCGTGGCTGGCCCGCTGGCCCAGCATGTTATAGCTCTTGATCTTCATCGCGGTATTACTCACCGCCGTATAGATCGGGGAATGGAACGCGATGCTGGAGTTGATCCGGGTCCAGTAACGGGCATAGCTGTTTCCCCACTTCGGGAAGATGCACCAGGTGGCGTGCCGCCCGTTCAGCACCCAGTCGCCCACATCGCTGGGGGTGGCTTTCATGCCGGTGGAGCACAGCATCTGGCGTACGACCACCGTATAGTCCCCCTGGTCATCCCGGCCGTAAACCGTTGTGACCTGATTCGCCACGTCCACCGTGATCGCAAAGGGAACCGGCGAAGGGGACGGCGTCGGCTTCGGCGTCGCATCCGGCAGCACCGCGTGCGCGTCATTGAAGATGACGTTCCAGGTGGTCTCATCCACAACGCCCGTGGACTCCAGGCCGTTCTGGGTCTGGATGGCCTTGACCGCCCGGACCGTATACTTCTGGAAATTGCCGCTGATCGGGCCCTCATAGTAGCCGAGTTCCGCCAGGCGGGTCTGCATTTCCTTGACAAGCTTGCCCTTGGAGCCGCTCTTCAGTTTCTTGGTATATTCAACCGGCACATCCGGAACCACAACACTGTTCTCGTTATCATCCACCAGATAATTGGCCAGGTTCGGCGCCGGGGTTTCCGTATCCGAAGCGACCTCGCTGCTGCTCAGGATCTTCCCGGCCTGGATCATTTCCTGCAGATCCGCGTCCGCGATACCGGTAACCTCCAGCCCGTTCTTCTTCTGAAGCTGCTCGACCGCCTTCTGCGTGGACTCCAGATAGTTGCCGCTGATCTTTCCTTTATAATACCCCAGTTCGGTCAGCTGCGTCTGCAGCTGTTTGACGTCGCTGCCCGTGGAGCCGAAGCGCAGCGGCCGGTGAGTCATGGAGAACAGGATCGACAGAGTCCGCAGATCAGCCACGCCGGTCTGGTCCAGACCGAAATCCGCCTGGAAAGTCTCCACGGCTTTCCGGGTTCCCTCCCGATAGCGGCCGGAAAGATTGCCCGTGTAGTACTTCAGATCTTTCAGGCGGGTCTGCAGCGCCAGCACGTCATCGCCGTTATCGCCGTACTGCAGGATCCTGCCCTGATTGATCTCCTCTTCGATCTCCGTTTCCTCATCCTCCATCATATCCACCGGGATCGGATTGGAGTCGTCTTCCTCTTCTTCCGCTTCCAGCGGCACAGGATTCGAGTCATCCCCGTCATCCGCGTCTTCCGCCGCGGCAAACACGCAGCCCATCAGAATCAGCGCCAAAAGGAAAGAGATCAATCGTTTCACTCAGGTCACCCCAATAATTCAAAAAATCTCACTGCATCGAATTGTTTCAATGCAGTGAGATTATTTTAATACTTCTGTAACGTTTTTGCAAGCTTTATCTTGTCCGCTTAATCTCCTTCTTTATAGGAGGTCCACACCTGCTTCTTCCCTTCGCCGGTTCCGGGCGGGACGACGCCGTCCTGCTTGCTTACAAAGCCGATGTCCGCGTTATAGTTCGCCTTATCGCTTTCCACCTGAATTTCGGCGGACTCATAAACGCCGCCTTCCCCGTCTTCCTCCAGCACGGAAGCAATCAGCCGGATATCCGTCCTTCTCTCTGTCGGCTTCACTTCGTCCGGCGCGGTCACGCGCAGCGTATAGACCGCGGGATACAGATCCTCAAACCGGTAGAAACCGTACTGATCCGTCACCGTATCCGCGATGAACTCGCCGTTTCGCAGCAGATCGATATGAACGTTCGGGATTCCCGGTTCATCCATTCCCTGCAGGCCGTCCTTATCCAGATCCAGCCAGCAGAAGTCGCCCAGCCGTCCGGGCAGCACGCAGCCGATATTCATCTTCCGCTGATCCTCGCCCATGAGCAGCTCGATGGGATCGGAAGTCCCGTTCCGGTTGGCGGCGCGGGTAATCACAGAGATCTGGGTCTCGTTCAGGCGCCTGTCGTCAGGTTCAATGATAACGCATCCTTCCGGCATGGAGGCATCCAGCGTGTAGATCCCCGGCATCAGATGATCGAACAGGTATTCCCCGCCGCTGCCGGTGGTCTGGCTCTGCAGCACAGTGCCCTCTTCATCCAGGAGGCGGATTTCCGCGCCGGTCAGCGGTTCCACCGCGTCCCCGCGGTCGATCCATACACCGCCGCCGATCGACGTATAGCGGACGATCCCGAGCAGCAGACCTTCCCTCGCTTCGTCCTCCTTCAGCGCGATCCCGCTGACAACCAGCCTGCCGCCGGCCTCTTCGAAGACGCTGTCGCCTTCCTTCGGCGCGATGGTGCGCTCATCCAGCGGGAAGGATACCGTGAAGTTTCCGGGAATCATCCCGGAGGTCTCATACCGGCCTTCCTCATCCGTGCGCAGCGTATCGAACACCTTGCCGGTCAGGTCGTCCGTCACGGTGATCTCAAGACCCGAAGGCGTGCTTTCGCCGTCATCAAAGAAGCCGTTGTTGTTCTCATCCATCCAGACCTGACCGCTCAGGGAAGCCGGAATCACCGCGCCGAGCTGACGGTCGTTCCACTGCGCGCCCATGGTCACGTTCATACTGATACTCTGCGTATCTTTGCCGGCTGTCAGCGGCAGACCGATATGGTCCGTGCGGCTGAGCACGTTTTCCTTGGGACAGGTCACCGTCAGCGTCCACGTATCCGGGCGCAGCGCTTCGAACGCGAAGCTGCCGTTCTCCCCTGTGGTCACGGTCATCTCTTCCAGTTCAGACCGGGAGGGCGTAAGGATCAGCGTCATGCCGGTCAACTCTTCCTCGCCTTCCCCGCGCAGCCCGTCGCCGTCATGGTCATGATAGGCCAGGCCGTCGATCCGTCCGAGGGTCAGCGCGCCGCAGGACGGTCCCTGCAGTTCGGCCCCGGAGGTGAAATCGAAGGATTCGCTCTCGCCGACACCCGTATCGCCGGAGATCGTGTTCCCGCCGCTTACGGTTCTTGCAAATACGGCGTTTTCGGGCAATGTATATTCAAGATGATACCTGCCGGGCATGACCGCGTCAAACAGATAACTGCCGTCTTCACCGATCTCAGCCCTGAAAGCTTCCTCGCCTTCGTCACTCATCAGGCGGACCGTGACGCCGGGCAGGCCTGCCTCGCCCTCATCGCGGATGCCGTTGTCGTTCCTGTCGGCAAAGACCGTGCCCCTGATCACGCCGGGCTTGATCATGCCGACATCCATGTCGGTTTTATGTTCTCCCAGCGCGAGGAAGAACGGTTCGGAAAAACCTTCGCCGCCGGTGCGGTTAACGATCACGTTCCCGTCGCCGAGCCTGGTGAAGGCATATCCCTTCGTCGCGGTCACATGGAGCGTATAGTTCCCCGGAACCAGTTTGGTCAGTTCGTATTTTCCCTTCACGCTGGTCTTGTCCATGGCGACCACGTTGCCGCTTTCATCATACAGGCCGACCAGGAACCCGGAAACCACTTTCTCCCCGCCGGACTGGTCAGCGGAGAAGTCGTCATCATAGTATACCGTGCCCGTAATCGTGCCGGGATAGATCACGCCGACATTCATCTCGCGGGACTGGCCCTCGTTCAGCACGAAGTTGTTCCAGAAGTTCTCACGGCGGCCCGGTCTGGACTGAAAATGATTGCCGAGAGGATCGCTGACGGTCCTGGTGAAATCACTTCCGTCCTCAGGAAGCACCGCACGCATTTTGTAGGTGTTTCCGCGCAGGCCGGTCAGGGTAAAGGTGCCGTCCTCCGCGGAGAAGGTCTTGGCAACTTCCTCGTCCATCGCCGGCTTGATCGCCGTGATCTTGACGCCCGGCATGGGTTCTTCACCCTCGTCGTAGATGCCGTTGTAGTTCGCGTCCAGGAAACAGCGGCCGGTAATCTCTCCCGCCCAGGTAAAGCCGATGTACTGCTTATCCTTGCTTTCCCTGTCGTTCATATCCATCTGCCGGCTTGCCCTGTTCGTTCCGTCTTTGGTAATGATGGAGCGCCGTCCGCCTCTCTTGGAAACCTTGGCGAACATCATGCCGTCCGGCGCCGTCACCGTCAGATTATAAAACGCGGGTTCAAGCCCGTCGATACACCATTTTCCGTCCGCTCCGGAAACCGTCTCGTAATGAAGGCCGTTCTTCACGCCGTCCATTTCGATCTTAATCCCGGCAAGCGTAGGCTCCCCGTCCTTAAACAGACCGTCCGCCGTCTCGTCAAACCAGCACTGACCGCTCACATGCAGCGATGACAGGTCAGGCTCAGGCGTGGGCTGCAGCAGCGCGGGATCCACCGGCGGCAGCGTCGGCGTCGGTCCGGCTTCGACCACGGAAGCCGTTTCGGACTGATCTTCCGCTTCTGCGTCCGGCACCGGCGTCTCTGCCGGGAAATTCCCGTCATCCGCCGGTTCCGTTTTCTCTTCCGTCAATCCGGATTCCTTTGACTCTGCCGGAGCAGAAGTCTCCGCGGGTTCCGGTTTGTCCGCCAGCGGATACACAATCACCGGAACGGTCGTCGTTCCGCCGGGTTCGGGACTGACCTCACAATATGCGGTGCTCAGATCCCACTCTGACGAGACGCTTTCCGGCAGCGGAACAATCCTGACCCTTTCCGTCTCCGGGAGCGTAACCGTGGTTTTGCCGGCATCAATGATGCCGGCTTCCCGTCCGTTCTGAATCACACGGAAGCGGCCGTCCAGTCTGACGGTCACCCTGGTTCCGTCCTCCGCGGTCCGTACACCGCAGAAGTAGATCCCCAGCGTCGCCGGTTCGGCGGATGAAACGGTCATCATTCCGCAGACCATTATGATAGCCAGCACACAGGCGATAAGCCTTTGGTTTATGTTCAAAATGTTTGCCTCCCGGATCAAAGTGGTTTAGCGAAAACCCCCGTGTTAAATGCTCTCAGCCCGACAAAAGCAATCGGGCCGAAGGGGTTTAAGGGGGTTCGGCGCGCCCGGAAAACTCTCCAGCGGAGAGTTTTCAGAAGAGAACGGGCGGAAGCCCAGGGGGAAAGCCCCTTAGTTGGTAACCTTTACGGTGTGCCGGAACTTATCGTATACACCGTCCACGTAAGTCTTCGTATATCCCTTAGGATAGCTGACATTCAGAATATAGAGCATCTTGTCGGAACAGGCCATGATAATCCGCCCAGCGATCTCGGCGCCGTCGGTCAGCGTGCCGGAATAGTTGGCATAGATCCCGTCAGCGTTCATGAATTTCCGTCCGGCGGTGTTCGAGCGTTCAAACTTCTGGAAGCCGTCGCTTGCGATGGTATCCAGGGCATTCTTGACTTCCTTGGTCAGCTCGTTCTTGTTGTAATTCTTGCCCAGCGGCACGACCCGGATGTTCAGTTTGGCCGCGTAGTCCATGGACGGGTCCGGATTCGTCAGCGTATAGGCATCTGACGCGCTGTCGTCCGCCAGCCAGCCCGCGGGCGCGTCAAAGCTCAGATGCAGGGAAGGAACCTCGTAGGTGACGTAATTGAAAGTCAGCTGCGGCAGCGGCGTCGGCGTGGGCTTGTCGATCGGATCAATCAGCACCGGCGTCGCTCCGGCATATTCACTCTGCATGGTAGGCGCAGGCGTCATCCAGTCCACGTCCGTGTCCGCGCCGGTCTGTTCAATGGGCAGCGTTTCCGCCCCGCCGCCCTCTTCGGAAGTCGGATCATAGGATCCGTCGTCAAAATTGATCTGCTGCGGAATCGGCGTATCGCCGAAGATGTTCTGTACATCCTGAGCCGGAACAGATTCCTGCTGCGTCGTTTCCTGCTTCTGAGGAGAGGTCGGGAAGGTTTCCTTCTGCTGGCAGGCAGTCATCACCAGTGCGGCGCATAATACCAGTACCAGACACAGAATCCGTTTTTTCCACATGATTCATTCCTCCATCCTGTTACTAAAAAGCAATGATACCGAAGGGGTTTAAAAGTCCCTTTAATACAGCGGATGATAGATCCGCCTGTCCAGGCTGTAAATCTTCTCGCTGAAGGCGCCGGGCGGTGTCTTGTCTGTCGCGGTCTTGATCGTGTTCATCCGTGCATCCAGGATATCGATCCAGTGCAGCGCCTCCGCTTCCGGAAACATCGGCGGTTTCGGGCTTCCGTACTCGCTCTCGCCGTGATGGCTCAGCAGCATGTGCTCCAGCAGCACAAGAACCTCTCCGGTTACGCCAGCCTTCTCGGCCACCCTGTTCAGGTTTGTGATCCCGCGGACCAGATGGCCCAGCAGCTGCCCGTCCCGCGTATAATCCGTCACATTTCCGGTCCGGTCGCTCTTCATCTCCTCGATCTTGCCGAGATCATGGATGATCACGCCTGCCAGCAGCAGGTCCCGGTTCAGCCAGGGATAAACTTCCAGCAAGTTACGCGCCAGCTTCAGCATATCCGTTGTGTGGTGCAGCAGACCGCTCCGTTCCGCGTGGTGCATCCGCTGCGCCGCCGGGAACCAGCTGAGCCGGTTGTCATCGCCATTGGCGATCTCAATCATTCCTTCCGTCAGCTTCCGGAGATCTTCGTTCTGAAAACCGGCAATCGTCTCCCGGATTTCCCGCATCATTTCTTCCGGCTTCCGGGGCGCGCAGGGCACCAGACTGTTCATGTCCACCGGATCCCCGTCGGCCGCGGGGCGCCATTTCTCCACTCGCAGCTGCAGGCGGCCGTTGTATTCCTGAATCAGTCCGCGGACCTTGATCGGCGTCCCGGCTTCGGGAGCGTCCGCCTCCGGATCCCAGTTCCAGATCTTGCAGTTAATCTCTCCCGTGCGGTCAGCCAGATTCATGTCCACATAGTCATTGCCCTTGCTGTCTTTCCGCTTCTCCGCGGAACGGATCAGCAGAAAGCCTTCAAACCGCATATCCTTCTGCAGCTGGCAGACGGTATAATTCTCCATCAGTAAGTTCCCCCCGTATGATCTGCGATCGTCACAACCGCCCTCTCTTCGCCGTCTGCTCGCCAATCGCGGGTTCCTGTAGCATGGGACCTGTTACCCAAATCACAGATTTGGACAGGTCCTCAAAACGGCGCATTGGATGACGGCTGAGAATCCCTTGCGAGATTCGCGAATGTCGTAAATTCGCTCAGCCATGCCAGCTTGACCGTCCCGAGGGGACCGCTGCGCTGTTTGGAAATAATCACCTCGCCGATGTTCTTGTCCTCGGTATCCTTGTTGTAATACTCTTCCCGGTGCAGGAACATCACCACATCCGCGTCCTGTTCGATGGAACCCGAATCGCGCAGATCGCTCAGCATGGGGCGTTTGTCAACCCGGTCCTTGTTCGCGCGGCTCAGCTGCGCGCACGCCACAACCGGGATTTTCAGCTCCAGGGCGATCGCCTTCAGCTGCCGGCTGATCTCGCTCACTTCCAGCTGACGGTTCTCGGTTTTTCCGTCCGCCCGCATCAGCCCCAGATAATCAACAACCACCAGATCCAGCCCTTTATCCATCTTCAGCTGGCGGCATCTGGAGCGCAGCTGCGTAGGCGTGATGGCCGCCGTATCGTCGATATACATCGGGGCCGCGGAAAGCGGACCCAGCGTTTTGGCAATCCGATCCCAGTCATCGTCCCGGAGCGTCCCGCGTCGCACCCGCTGCATGTCCACCCGCGCGTCGGAACACAGCATTCTCATGGCGATCTGCTCCCGCGGCATCTCCAGCGTAAAAACAGCCGTGACCTTTCCCTTGTTCAGCGCGGCATGCTCCGCGATGTTCATGGCGAAGGATGTCTTGCCCATCGCCGGGCGCGCGCCGACGACAATCAGTTCGCCGGGATGAAGCCCGGTCAGCAGGCTGTCCAGGTCGATGAACCCCGTCGGCACGCCCGCAATCTCCCCCCGGAGCCTTGCCAGTTCCTGGATCTGATCAAGGGTGGTCAGGATCACTTCGCTCATCGGCTTCAGGGCTTCGCCCTCCTGCCGGTTCATCACGATATCAAAGATCTCCCTTTCGGCGTCGGAAAGAATGTCCGAAACTTCCTTCTGCTGGCTGTAGCTCTCCTGGGAAATCTTGCCGCAGGCCGCGATCAGCTTCCGGAGAATGCTTTTCTCCCGGACGATCTCGATATAGGAACGGACGTTGGCCGCCGTAGGCACGTCGGAAACGATCTTCATCAGATACCGCAGACCGCCGACGCCTTCCAGCGTTCCCTTCCGGCTCAGTTCCGCCTGCAGCGTCGTCAGGTCGATCGGCGCCTGATGCCGGTTCAGATCCGCCATCACCTGAAAGATTTCCCGATGTTCCGGCTGGTAAAAATCCTCGGGTTTCAGCTGCTCCGTAGCCCGCTGTACAGCAATGCTGTCCTGGACCATCGCGCCCAGGACACTGACTTCTGCCTCCATGCTGTTCGGCGGGACCATCCCCCGCATCTCATCCCGAATTTCCATTGATTATTTCTTAATCGGCTTGATATCCAGCTGCATCGGCGTGGTCACGCCCGCGTGCAGCCATACGGAGATCGGGCGGATCCCGATCTCCCGGATCGGATCCCCGATATCGATCTTCCGCTTGTCCACCTTCACGCCGTGCTGCTTTTCAAGCGCTTCCGCCACTTCAGCCGATGTCACGGAACCGTACAGCCGGCCTTTCTCGCCGCATTTGACCTCCAGCGAGATAACCTTCCCCTTCAGGGACTCGGCCTTCTGCTTCGCCGCGGCCAGTTCTTCCGCCTCGCGGGCGTCCTGCGCCGCGCGCTTGCGCTGAATCTCCTTCAGCGCGCCGGGAGTCGCCTCCGCCGCAAGCCGCTGCGGAAAAAGAAAATTCCGGGCATATCCGTCGCTCACTGTCAGGATATCATCCCGTTTCCCTACGTTTTTGACATCTTTCAGCAATACAACCTTCATCTTTGTTCACCCTCCTTCAT
>Ga0265298_10002645_pt1 | contig 24581 bp, 54 predicted proteins | sample AusTroGonzalo_MG_3_FD_193486 | JGI IMG/M metagenome (GOLD analysis project Ga0265298, IMG submission 193486) | Bovine rumen microbial communities from tropical cattle in Woodstock, Queensland, Australia - Gonzalo_01 | ecosystem: Host-associated > Mammals > Digestive system > Stomach > Rumen ...
AACTCCTTTATTTCACCATTTTCCCATCATTTTTCTTAATTATAACCACACTATAAACAAATTATAAAAATTATAACCAAAATATAACCAAAATCGCCCAATCATAACCGAAATATAAACAAAACAACCCCAAACCGGTTATGATTTGTCTGTATTTCCCTGTTTTTCTTCCATATGGATTTCAACAGGGTCTTTATCCGGTTCCCAAATTCCTAGGGTCTTGATTCTCTCCCTAGGGTCTTTTCCTTCTCTTATCCTCTCCAGTCCCCATGTTGAAGTCCTAGGCGGCATATTTCCCTAGGGGGTTTTTCGGTTTGACATCTCCCTAGGGGCTTTTTCTCCATGTTCCCTTCGATTTCTTTCCAACATCTACTGTTCCTTGTCATATAGGGGGTCATATTCTTCGATCTTTCCTTCCCTAGGGGATATTTCTTTCGATCTTTTCCTTTCCCTAGGGAGATTTTAGGCGGTTATCCCCTGTATCTCCCCTTATAACTTAAAATTTATATTCCAACGTGGTTCTCAAATTGTCAGTTATGATTACCTTTAGGGGTGACACAGGGGTATTGGATGAGGGGAGATACTGACGTGGGGTGGTCGGAATAGGCGGTCTAGGGGGTTGTTGGGTATAAAAAATCCGTCCGGCCTATGGGACTGGGTGTCAGGTCGGACGGATCGATAACCGGGATAGGGGGATGGTAGGCTTTAGGAGTATGATTGTTCCTCGTCCCGGTCTTTCTTCTCCATGGAATCGAAGGAGAAACAACTATTCCATGGAGAAAAATCCTAGGGTCTATTCGGTCATAGGGGGTTGAAGGTTGGAGTCTATCTCTTCCTGGACCCTTGAGACAAGTTCTTCGATTGTAAGGTCCATCTTGGCGTATTCCATGATATTTCTCTTGATCTTCTCCATGGAACGTCTCTTGGATTTCAGTTCCATGAGCCAGGTCGAGATTTTCCTTGGATCTATGGAGGCGGGTTTTTCGATGGCCCGGTCTAGCGTCTGAAGATGTTCTTGATCCATCTCTTTAGCCTGTTTATCCAGTTCAGGCGATGTTCAAAGGATTGGCTTGGTTCGAGGTCTTTCATCGTGTCTGGTCCACCCATTTGGAAGGATCGTCGGCGAATCTGGGATCCGGTATCGATTGGAGGCTTGGAGACGCCTTGAGAAGATTCGAGGAGCCTTGGTTCGGATGGAGGATTTTGACTACTGGTTCTCCAACGTCATAGTCCTTGGGAACAGTCCTGGAGAATGGGATGGAATTCGTGGAATACTGGTGTTCATGGAAGGTCTGGCCGCATGAACATATCGTCTCCCTCCTCCACATGACTTCGAGAATCATGGTGTCCTCGACGGATTTAAGTCCATCCGATATCCTGAACGATTCTTTTCTCTGGACATCGACCGTCCGTTGGTTCTGGACGGTCCATTCTCCGTTTGGAACGAACTTGTGGACATGTACCTTCTCAGGCTTCTTCTCCATGGGCTTTTTCGCCTCTTCCAGCTCCTTCTTCATGGAGGAAGAAGACAATATCCCAAGGACGACACAAAGGACGAGAAGGATGAACGGCCAGAAATTCTTGAGGAACTTGATCATTCCTGGATGATCTCCTTCATGTCCTCGTTGAATACCGGATTGCCGGAGGAGAGGATGTAGGACTTCATTCGGACGAGATTGACGACGAGAGACTGTGCGTCCTTGTCGATGTTCTCGTCGGAAAGAGGATCTGTGAGGAATTTCTCCAGATCCCGGTAAAGCGTCCAGACGAGAGAGCAGAGGTTCCCGTCGACGGAAGACGCCATGAGGTTGAGCTTGTAGAGGAAGGAAGCCGATTTCTTCTTCTCGTCGTCCGAAATATCCGGGTATTTCTCCACGTCTCTTTCGGGAACGGAGAGAGCTTTGCGCATCTCTTCCTCGGTCATCTGCTTCTCTTCGGTAGGTTTCTTTTCTTCCATAAGTCCATTATAGCACCATAGGAGCTTTTTGTAAACCTGAATGTGGAGAAGAAGACCGGAAAAGATGTCAGAAAATAACGAATTGCTTGACTTTTGACAAGAGAAATGATAAAATTAAGGTCTTTTAGGCGGTCTTTAGGCGGTTATAGTAGAACGAAATATGAGATTTTCCCTTATGTTAGAGGATAAGGGACATGGGATTGAATCGGATTTTAGGCTCCGGGGCTGGCGATTTCTCCGAAAATCAGGCGGTATTGTCTGAAATTTGGCGTTTAGGCGGATCTTAGGCTACCTTGAGATCAACTTCTCCACGGAATTGGCCTCGTCTTCGATGCGCTTGGTCTGCACCAGGACATCTTCGAGACCATGGACGGTGAAGCGTGAAATGACTCCGGGGAATGCGCCGTCGATCATGACCAGGATTTCCCTGACCCTCTCGTTGGAAGACTTTATGGCCTCCATGGAACTCTTTATGAGGTTTGCTTCAACTTGGCTTGTCATTTCTGTCTCCATAGGCTCCTTTTTGAGGTCTTCGGATTCCCTTGACGGGCTAAAGATATCGAGGATTATTTAGTTCCGTTTGGTATATGGAGAAAAAGGAAATGGCCGGAGGTTGGGTTCCTCCGGCCTTGGTCTGGGGTTTATGGGTTTAGGGGTTACTGGATCGCACAGGTCTGGGAAACTCGGATGTCGTCGAATTCATCTGCGTCCTGTCCGGCGAATTGCGCGTTTCTCCTGTCCTTGAGCTGTCTCGCCTCTATGAGATCCTCCATCATGTTGGCGAAATTCCAGCCCCTCTTCTCGCATTCCATCCTGAGCTTGACCAGAGCCTTCTTCTCGATCTTCTGGACGGCTTGCTTCGTGATACCCATCTTCCTTGCGATCTCGTCGTAGGTTTCGCAAGCGTAGATGTACTCCCTGTTCGGGCCTCTCGGACCATAGTGTCTGACAGGCTTCTTCTCCACGGAATGTTCAAGTTCTGATTCCACCTTTGCCTCCTTACCTTGCGAAAAGCCTAGCCCCACAGTCTCCCACCTTGACGACAAGGTTCGGGTTGAGATGACAGTACCTCTCTATGGAGTCCATCATGCTCCTGTAGAATTCGTTCTTCCCTTCCTCAGTCTTCTCGATCCTGGCTTGGTCGCAGATGATCCTGTAGGTCTTGTCGACGAGGGACAGGACATCGGTTCCGGAATCGAACCAGACAAGGTCTCCGTATCCGTTCTGGATTGTGGCCGAGTAGATTGTGGGGTTTGCAGTAGCCTTGATTTCCATTTCCTTGGTTCCTTTCAGATGAGTTCCATGATGGTGATGTCGTCGTCGGTGAGGGTGGCCGTAGTGTAGTCTTCTCCATCGGGCGAAGATACCTTGATCGGCTCCTTGTACGTGGAGGGATCGTTCATTATCCCCATGACCTTCATGTAGAGGTCTTCAAGCTCCAGAGGCCAGTGAAGGCTCTCGTGGACGATGAGTTCCGCTTGCATCTTCCCGTCCCACATCCAGTCGCACATCACGTCAAGGACATAGGTCGGATCGTCGGACATTTCGATTCCGTCCTTCCCGATGACTTGCCACGGACCTTCCTTCGGAGCGTCTTTTTCCACGATCTCCTTGTATTCCTTGGTCTTTCCGGGGAGAAGAAGCCTGAATTTTCCGCTCAGTTTCCCCCTCTTTGTCTCAATCATTATGCTTGTCGGTTCCATCTTTGTCTCCTTTGGTTGGTTGATGGCTACATTATCTCATAACGAGCGTCCAAAGTCAAGGAATCCATGGAGAAATTTCCGTCAGGCATCCTGAAGGGCGAAGGTGTCGATGACGATTTCGTGGATCTGGAGTTCAAGAACCTTCCCGGACTCCTGAGTCGTGATCCAGATGTTCCCCGGATATGCGACGATATCCGCTCCCTCGGTGTCGGAGTTCTGGTCGGCCAGCTTCATCCCAGTCTTCAGGATGATGTCTCCGACCCTTCCCCTCGCCTTCTCCAAGGACTGATGGGTCTCCACCCTGGTCGAGTCGTCCGTTATGATCGTCAATACGAAAAGTTTCTTCATCTCGTGTCTTGTCTTTCTTCCGTGCGGTTCAGATTATCCCATAAAGATCGTCCAAAGTCAAGGAGACCTGAATAAAAAGAAGACCCGGCGTCTAGGAACACGCCGGGTCTCTTCCCTTTCCTATTGAAGGAAATGTTAGCCGATGAGCTTCTTCCTCAGGGACGCAAGCGTATAGCGTCCGTTCCTGATGACCTTGGAGGACGTGACGCTGAAACGACGCACTCCCTTGTTGCTCGACCTTGCGCTCTCCACGATCGTGGCCGTACCGTAGACCGGGTGGATAGTCCTGTGCGAACCTCCGTTGAGGGACAGGCGGTTGACGTTGCTGAGGAACCTTGTGGCTTCTTCGTTGTTCTTCTTCATGATATTTGACCTTTCTGAAGAATATTATACGGGTCTCTCACGGCAAATTCACGGCTTGCCTAAAATAAAGTAACTTTAATCTCCGTAAATGAAACGAGACCCGGCCAAACAGCATGGGACCGGGTCTCGTCGTTCCAACCAACCACGGAAGGAACTAAATCCTCTTGGCGTTGGTTCTTGGCGCAGTCCTTTTTATGCACGTCATCCAACGCCCCAAATGGGTGTCTAGACTCCTTAGGTCTGCGAAGTCGTACTCGTTGTCGTCCCCGGAGAAGAAGTAGGGCTTCCTGAACCACTGGAGATTCATCTCTCCGGCGAACTCCGTGAACATGAACTCGCTCACGTCCCTCAGCCTCTTCTCGCTCAGCATCCTCCGAAGCCACTTGGAGAAATCCGATTTAACGAACTGTCTTCTTGAATACCACAGGCGGTAGTCCATGCCTATCCCGACCATGCTCCACCTGAACGGTTCGGCGGGGTTGACCATCAGATCGTCCGCCATTTTCTCCCACTCCGCATTCTCCCTCATGGAGACATCGCACCTGTAGAACCTCGAATCCTTAGGCTCTTCCGCACAGCAATGGTACGTAAAGATTCCAATGATCGTCTTGTTCTCGTCGAACTTCAGGGAAGCCGACTTCAGGATCGTCGTCTCGTCTGGGAGAAGCGGGTGTTGCATGGAGAAAAACCTAGGGTCTCTTCAGCAGGGTCTCAAGGGATGTCTTCACGTCCTTCAGCATGGAACGGATGGACGGCCCACGCTTTGCCCTGTTCTCTGCGGCTTTGGCCTTCGCCTCCTCGCACTTCCGGATATTTGCGTCCTTCTGCGCCTGACGAAGCTCCATGGACTTCTTCGCGTCTTCCTTCGGGTGCCTTGCGGCCTTCAGAGCCTTCTTCATAGGCTCTCCGGAAAACTCGTAGCGTCCCTTCATCTTCGGATTGGTGCTGGGAGTTCCGTAGGCTCTCTTGAAGACGCACTGGAGAATTCCCTGCTCCTCGCTGAACACGTCTCCTCCGGCCACGTTGACCTTTACGGTCGTCTGGGTTCCGTCCGAGAACTTGACGGTCGTATAGGGATCGTCGAAGATGGTTTCCTTGATTTCAGGAAATTTCCCGCAATCGGAAACTTCAGGCTCTTCCACGAGGCCAAGATGCTCGTTCAGGACTTCAAATGCGGCTTCGGCCATCTTCCTGTAGTCGGTCTCGTCCATCATTCCTCCTCCTCGTCTTCATCTTCGTTTCCTTCCGCCTCGTCGATCTCGTCCAGAATCTCCTGAACTCCGTCGGTGATCTTCGTCATGAGATTCGCCGGAACCTGCTGTGAGGATTCGGCTAGGCTGGAAACCTCCTCCAGCTTCTCCCTGATTGTCTCAAGGTCATTCATCTTTTGGTCTCCTTTTGGAAAAAATAGACCCGGTCGGTGGCGTTCCCCGTATGTGGCCGGTATGGGGGAAGCCTTCAGAGTACGGCCACCGTTGCCGGGAGATTGTATGCCTTACCAGTTCTCGGCCTTGAACAGGGCGATGACCTCGGCGGTCAGCGGGATGAACTTCCCGGTGGGCCACGCCTTGGGGTTCTTCTCGGACTCGTGGTTCGTCCCGACCCACCACTTGCCGTCCTTCCAGAGATAGGCGAATTCCTCGCACTCGATCATCTCGGCCTCGGACTTGAACGTGACGGGCTTGCAGAAGTCCCAGTCCTCGCCGCGATCCCGGTGGTAGAAGACGTTCACGTCCTCGACGGGATTGTCGAACGAATGCGCCTCGCCGGGTTTCGGGGCCATGCGCTCGTGCATGGACGAAAGCGAACCGTTCTTGATGAACTCGTCGCAAGCCGCCTCGGAGTTGTAATGCTCCAGAATGAGACGCCCGTTGTTCGTCGGGTACGAATCCCAGTGCGTGTAGATCGCAGTGATCGTGCCGTCGGCGTTGGGTTTTCCGATGTATCCTCTTGTTGCCATTGTCTTTTCCTTTTTGTTTGGTTGGTTGTTGTTCTGTTCTTATTGTAGCAGATATGAAGTCGCAAGTCAACCTCAGCACTGCCACAAAATGTCGTTGGACAGGGCGTCACGCACCATTTCCCTTACCCTGCACCACTTCTCGTCCTCGTTTGTCACAAGGTCTTGGTACTTCTTTTCCTCTTCCTCGTTCTTGAAGCCGTCCTTGATCTCGTCCCAAGGAACATCCGCGTCTCCGGTCTTGTCGTCCTTGAAGTCCTGAAGTTCGCTTCTTGCGTCCTTCAGTTCCACAAGTCTCGCCGCAAGTTCCCTGTACCTTTCCTCCGGCTTCAACGTGGAGAAATCGTCCGTCGTCTTGACCTCCATGGTCTCGGTGATCGGTTCCGTATCGTTTCCGACATACATGGTTTGTTTTCCTTTCGTTTGGTTGACGGTTTACATTATCTCATATCTATCGTCCAATGTCAAGCCCATTCCTTGAAATTCAGAACGTCATTTAGCGTTTCCTCGGCCTCTTCCTTGGACTTCATTCCGGACAATACGACATTTCCTGTCTGATCGACTATGTTCCATGTCCCGCTTTTGTCCTGTACGGTGGAATATACCGGATCGACGAAGGTAATCCCGCATTCGTCAGACAGTACCTTCTCGAAATCCTTGCGCATCTTCTCCGTTCCGCCCTTGTAGAAATGGTCAAAGGGATCGTCCATTTCCGATACGAGACCTCCAATGGCATCGTATATCTTCTCCAGTATCTCGGCGTTGGCTTTTGTCATGGTCTTTCCTTTAGGCCGGATTGACTGAAACCTCGATCTCGAACCTTCCGACAGACCATTCACAGGTAGATGTCGGATCGTCTGATTTTTCGGCGGACTTGTCGACGTAGTTCATCTTGTAGTCATCCCCGAAGTTCCGTTCCCATTGAACCATATCCATATAGACCTCGTTTTCCGCTTCCTCTTTCGTGGAGCAGACCTTGAGGATCTTGGGTTTTCCGTCGCTTGTCTCACTTGTCTGGACGTACAGAGCCGCCCACATTTCGATCTTGGTCTTCACTTCGCCTTCTCCTTCTTTGCATTGGCCTTCCGAACCTTCTCAAGCTCCTTCTTCCAAAAGAGGATCGAAGTACGGGTCGCTTGGATGTCGAACTTGATGTCCTCGATCTTGTTCTCCAAGGACTTGATCCGGCGTTCCTCGCGCTTGATCTTCCTTTCTATGTCCTTCTCGGTCATGGATTTCCTTTCTCTTAGGTGGTTGGTTGACGGTTCATATTGTCTCATATCCTTCGTCCAAAGTCAAGGCGTCTTAGGGGGTTTCTGTAAATAATCCGTACAGAACAAGAGGAAATATCCGATGATCCTAGATCTCCAGAAACTTTCGTACAACACGCTTCTCCGTGGCCTGAAGGAATCCCATATAGAAGGAATAGTGGATTTTCGCTTCATCTTGGAGAAGAACATACCAGCCGAACTGAAGAACGCCGTGAAGAAGGCGGCGAAGGCCAAGTATCTTGACGACGCAGACATGGTTTTGGTCTTCAAGATCGCCAAGTCTCCGGCTCCACAGACGGAAAATCCAGCCCCTCAGACGCAGGATGATCAGGCTCCAACGGATCAGGTTTCGGAAGGTGAGGAACAGGCCACCGAGAACCCGGAGGAAACCCAGACCAAGGATAACGTGGTAAAGGCCATCAAGCGGTGCTTCTACCTCGGAGACAATGAAGAAGACAAGATCGAGACCGTATCGCTTGAAATATCAGGCGGTTCCGCATATCTTGTCAAGTTCACGTTCCCGGAATAAGGAACAGCCCTCGTGCAAGAAACCACGCCCGGAAGATTGTCTGCTTCCGGGCGTTTTTCTTTAGACCCCCTCCTTGCCTTACCAAGAGGCGCAGTAGGAGTATGAGAAGCGGGGGACGTTCTTCATCAGACGGGCGAGCTTCCTAGGGTCTCCCTTCGCGGCCTGTTCCGCGTACTTCAGTCCGGCCTGGGTCTCGGCCTCCCCTTGGTCAATCTCGTAGATCGCCTTGCGCAACTTGACGATCGTGTCGAAGATGTCCTCGATGTAGTATTGTCCGTAGAGGGTCGATCCGAAGAAGAATCCGTCCGCAGTTGGCAGGATTTCGTCAAGCTTCTTCTGCGTGGCGTTGTCCAAGACCCAAAACTTGGGAGCCTTCGCCATTTCCTCGTCCATGGCCTTCTCGTACTCGGTTCCAACGGCGTCAAGGGCTTCCGTGTCAAGGCTGTATTCGTTGACCTCGGACTTCTCGTCCTCCGACTTGACATTCGTGATCTTGATGAAGCCATTCGCCGGAACGGGCTTGCAGAGTTTCGCCGGAACGCGATGGGTCGGACGGTCCCAAGGCTCGTCCTCCTTCTTCGGCTTGCCCTGATAGTAGAGGACGAACTTGCCCTTCTGGATCGCGTGAGCCGCCTTGATGCAAAGCTCGAACAGCTGGACGATGTTGTCCCTCGTCACGGGATATTCGCCGCAGTCGTCTTTCCCGTTCTGGACGTTCTTGACGAACCAGTTGTGGATCATGTTGGCCTTGCGCCAATAGACCAGTTCGCTCCAGTCGCCCATCTTGTCCCGCACTGAGAAGGGAAGACCCCACCTCATCTGACGGATTTTCTCGGTGTCCGCCTTGCCGCAGACGCAACGGCGGTTCAGATACATATCAAGTCCCATTTTTGTTTTCCTTTCGTTTGGTTGGTTGTTGGTTTGGTTGGTTGACGGTTCACATTATCTCAAATTCTTCGTTCAAAGTCAAGGCGGTTTCAGTCACAGGCCAAGAAAACGTTTCCTTCGGTGTCCTCAAGCCATACGCAGTCGTTGTAGCCAAGTTCGTCCGTAAAGACAACATCGGCCTCTTCCTCATCTCCGTCCACGACACACGGATCGGCCATGCTTCCGCACTCGAAGACGAAGCCGGACGGATAGAGCGCGTAAGGCTTGTTGACCTCAAGTCCAAGCGGATTGTAGTCCTCCTCGTTGTCCTTGTACTGGAACGTGATGCAGAATTCGCCGTCATTGTCCCTGACGATCCGGCTTTCGCTCCACTTGAACCGCTCGTGCAGTTCTTCCCTGACAGATTCAAGGGAACGCAACTTTCCGTGCCTTGAATCCTCGTCGATCTTGATTTTCGCAATCTTGTCCATTTGAATTTCCTTTCGTTTGGTTGACGGTTCACATTATCTCATATCCTTCGTTCAAAGTCAAGGAGACGCGAAGGAAAAATTAAAAGCGGTGGAGCGTCAACTTCTCCACCGCCGGACGGACGACAGAGTACGAAAGGAAGACCTGTCCATAGTCCGTCTCACTCCGCGATCTAGCGCGGAAATCCTCTACCACTTCCTTATGCTGTCCGTGGAGAAGTTGTCGTATCTCCGTTTCCGGGCCAGCTTTTCCTGTTCGAGCCTGTTCGCAAGCTCCAGACGCTCGGCCAAAATCCTCGGAATGACCTTCTCCAAGTCCTTCTCTCCATGTGAAAGGGCGATCTCAACAGGACGTTGCATAGCCTTAGCCATCCTCTCTATGAGATAGTCCGGGACGTCTATTCCTCCAGTCGAACGATCGAGAAACTCCACCACGCCCCGTCCGATCTCGTCATTCCGGACTCCCGGTCGTTTGTCTTCGGGAAGTCGTCGAACGTCTCGTCGCTGAAGTTCGCCTCTTCCGTCTTGATTCCAAGGATCTCCTTCTCCACTATACTCTTCGCCTCCTCCATCCCAAAGACGTTTTTTCCGTCCCTTGAGATAAGGCTTGCGTCGTGTACGTGGTTCGGGATGTCCCGCTCCATGAGTATTACGTTCCTGTCCATTTTCTGAAACTCCTTCTGTTGGTTGGTTGATGTCCATTATTGTACTCCATTCCTCGTCCAAAGTCAAGGAATTCAGACCCTGACCTTTGAATATCTGACGTCCTTGAAATCTCCGGTCGCCTTCTTCATGTCGGAATACAGAAGATCGATGTTTGATTTCTCTCTACTGTCCATCGGCATAGGCCATTTTCCGTGGAGAAAAAGGTTCCTGACCTTCCGGGCGAAATCCATGGGGGCTATCCAGTTCGCCCGTCCGTATGTGGCGTATCTCGGCCTGTTCCCGGGTGTCATGGTGTTGACCTGTATGCGCCCGGTAGTCCTCATGTCGCACGTTCTGAACCAAAGGAATTTGCCGTCATGTTCGATTGTTCCAATGACGCCATCGACTACGGGTTTCGATTCCTTGACCCTGTACCCCGATCCGAAATGCCGGACAAGTTCCAAGGCAACCTGTTGTCCGCTCCATGGCTCCATCATCCTACCTCGCATTCGTCCACAAGATATATGTCACGTCCGCACTGGAGAAAGAATTGCGTGGTTATCTCCCGCTTTTCCGCCTCCCCGAACTCGTGATCCTGATGTTTGCAGTTGAAACGCTCGTTCCAGTCCCTCTTCACGGCGTTCATGAGGGATCGCCAGGAATGATAGGCGGTCGTACAGGTTATCCCGTCCGAAGTCCTTATCACGAGAACCCAGACCCTAGACCCTTTAGGCGCATAGGGCTTTTCTTTGACCTTCCTGACCTTCTTTTCCTTCATTTGAGATTTCCTTTCGTTTGGTTGACGGTGGACATTATCGCATATCCACCGTCCAATGTCAAGCCATCTTGGGGGCTATCTGCGAAATCCCCAATAATTCATGGCCGTAGGGTCTTTCGGATTGAAGGTGTCGAACAGACGCTTTACCGCATGGGCAAGGTCTTTTATGTCGCAGTAGTGGTTAGACCCTCCGCAATAGTCCTTCTCGTCCTTTGCGGATCGGTACAGGACTCGACCGGGAGACTGGAAAGCGATAGGCTCCGTGTCGAAGTATATCAGAATCCCCTTGTCCGGGTCCTTGATGAAGCCCGAACATCCCCGGCGTATGCGGTTGACGCTTGTCGTGGAGACCTTGACCAGCTCGTATCCTAGGCCGGAAACCAGGCTTTTGACCTTGCGCGAGGAAATATAGCCCCTCAACTTCCCTGGCGGATAGTCGGCGGGTTTGCTGTTGTCGTAGATTATGTCTTCTCCGTACATTGTCTTGTCCTTTCGTTTTTGCGGGTTGTTGACGGTTCACATTATCTCATAAAGATCGTCCAAAGTCAAGGCGTCTTCTGATCGCCCGGAAGATTTAGACCCTCCGGGCGATCCTGTCCTTCCCTATTTCAGGCGTTCGCGTATGTGCTTCGCTCCCGTCCGCTCGTAGCACTTGTGGCAAAGGAGACAAGCCCTTGCCCCGCAGTTTATGTCGATCCCCTCTTGTGCGGCATGACAGGTGGAATAGACGGTGAAGCACTTGTCGGCAAGGGGAAACTTCGTCAAGTCAAGCGCAACGTTGACAAGGGGAGAAGAGACAAGCAATGTAAGGTTCTTCGGCTTTCCGGTCTTCTCCAACGCCTTCGCCGCAATAGCGTAGTTCTTCGTCCAGATTGCGAACTTCGTGGAAGGATTGCGCTTGCACAGGTTGACATAGTTCTCCATCTGACGTGCGTTGACAATATCCCCGAACGCCTCAAACCTGACATAACGTGCGTTCAAGATTGGCCATTCCTCCACGGGAATGAGCTTCGTCGTCAAGACTTCGGTATTCTTCGCAAGCCGATCCGCAAGCGTCCCGAAACGCTTCATCATGCAAAACGAATAGCAGTGCGAACAAATAGTATTCGCAATCTTCGCACGTTTCCGGCAAAGGGGATTGCACAAGGGAGAAGTGGAAAGGGAAATCATGCCCTCCATCTTTCCGAGGTGGTTGACGGTGAAATGCACGTTCCACTTCTTCTCGAAGGCGGAAATCGTGACATACCGGGATTTTGCGTTGTATTTCATGTGTTCCTTTCGTTTTCGTGGTTGGTTGACGGTGAGTATTATCTCATATTGATTGTCTAAAGTCAAGGAGATGCCGGACAATCCCGCATTTTATTTCGTGGAAAATCCCTTGACATTGAATCCCGTTTATGATAAAATTAAAATTTCGGAGAAAATCCCGATCAAAAGATAAAAGAAGGCCGGAGAGTGATCCCTCCGGCCTGTCTTCGGATATTTCGTTGAACTACTTGACTTCGTTCTTGTAGATCGTTCCCCGGCTGAAACGCAAGGTCTCGGTCTGCCATAGGGAAAAGGTGTTGGAGACTTCGTCCTTCTCGCATCCCTCCCACGTCAGAAGTTCTTTCGGGATTGAGTAGAGGGTGTACAAGTTTCCATGCGCCTCCTTCATGTCGGCCTTCAGACGCTCGAACAGACGCTTTTCCGCCTGTGTCCTGTCCTTGAAGGTTTCGACTTCGATAGGGACGCCAAGAAGGTTCACGTCCACCGTCTCCGCTTCCCTGTAGTCCTCATAGACCAGGTTGAATACCGTTTCCATCGCTTGATCCTTTCGCTTGTGGTTGGTTGACATAGGATATTATCCCATATTGTCCGTTCAAAGTCAAGGAGATTTCAGACGGTGGAGAAAATTATAGGCTTCTTCTCCACCGTCAGACCGGGATTTCACTTGACGGTTTCGTTGAGCTTGTCCTTGATCCACTTGTGCGTCATCTTCATGGTGTCCGCCGTAATGTCCGGGATCGTCTTGATCGTCTCCTGTATCTTCGGGTGGTTTATGACCTTCGGGATAGTATAGAGGGCGTACATTTCCTTCGTGGACGGAAGGAAGCAATTTGTCAGGATCGAAATGACGGCCAAGGGAATAAGGATCGAAAACGTCTTGACAGGAAATTTTACGGGGTCTCCACTATAATGAGTATCGTTCAATATCAAGAACGTTATGAAACAAGCCACAAGACAGATGATCGTGATGGCGATGAGGATATGGGTAGCCGTGTCAAGACGGTTGATCCAATAGAGCGTCCAAGGTGAAATGTTCATTTTTATGGTTCCTTCCGGTTGAATTTTCTGTTTTGGTTGAATGGGTTGCCGGATTGTCTAGACCCGGCAACCCGTGCGGCAGATTTAGGCCGCAACCACCTCCACGTCGATCGCATCCCCGAGCGGCTTGAAGTCCGGCTTGATGATGGACATGATGAGGTTGTTGCAGAAGCGCGAGGCCATCGTCGCATGGTTCGGATTTTTCAGGTGGTGGGTAGTGACCTTGCTGGCCGCGTTCGCAAGCCTCCAGACCGAGGAATCGTTCGTGTCGTTGAGTTCGGGCTTGACCACGTCCTCAATGATCCGCATGGTGTTCGCCGCCCCGACATAGGGGTTTCCGACCAGACCCTTGACGAACTGCCCGACAATCGTATCGGTGAGGGGCGTGGAGCGCATGAGGCCGACCTGATCGTGCATGGCGTCCTTGTCTTCGATGAACCGGGAGAAGATGGTGTCGATCTTCTCGTCAAGCAAAATCCCGTTGCCCACGTTGCCGGACGTGTGCCTCATCTTGGACGGAATGACGATCCCGTGGCATACGCCGTTCTCGCAGACGAAGACATGGCTTGCGCACATACCGCTGAAGGCAAGCGACTTGTCGCCGAAGTTGCGGAAGCCGACCTCAAGGGTGTACTCCGGCTTGCCCGTTGCGTCAAGATGGGTCTCCGAGCGAACGGCGGCGGTGTACATGAAGCGGCGACCTTCCTTGTGGAGCGCGGCCTTCTCCATGCAAAGCTCCATGCCGAGCGAACGGGCCTTCTCCCTGAACTTGGACAGGACGAGAGCGGACGAGATCGGGGTATGGATCTTCCCGAGCGGCTCAAGGTTCTCGTGCGCCTTGATGAAGTCGAGGTCTCCGGCCCCGTCCTCAAACGTGTACCATTCATTCTTGTTTGCTATCATTGTTGCCATTGTCTGTTTCCTTTCGTTGTTTTGTGGTTTGTGGTTTTGCGGTTTCCCGCGTTGACAGTTCATATTATCTCATATCGTCCGTCCAAAGTCAAGGAGATCGGACGGAAATATCAGATTATTTCAGATCGCGCCCCAATAGGCCAAAATCTCCCTTGCTTCCTGTTCCATCGCCTTCGGGACGAAGACGGCCTTCGCATAGCGTCCTGTGCAATCAAAGGAATCATATACCTTGCCTTCCACGAATGCCGCGACATGGCCGGACATACGGATAATGCCGCGCATTTTGGACAGTTGACGTGCTACGGTGCCGCATTTGACGTAGCGCGGACGGAATTGGATAAGGACATACCCTTCGGCGTTCATAATGTCCGTAGTGACGGGATACTCGTTCCAAGACCGCCCAAAATGCCTTGCGGTCGCTTCCTGTCTGCGGCGTATCTCCATATATCCCATGGAGAATATCCGGGACATGGCGCGTGTCGTGCATTGGTTGTTGTGGTACGTTTCCTCCGGCCTGTAATAGACGAATGTCGGATTTTCGCGCTTCGTGACGCTCCAGTCGCAACCTGTCTTCTCGCCGTTGGATCGACGGCTATACTTGTGGATTTCATACCCACGCGCAACCAGTTCACGGTAGCACTTGCGGAAGGTGTCCTTCTTCCCCTTTACGGTCGCCCTGTCAAGGAACGTCCTGTCCCAAAGCTCGTCCTGCATACGTTGCATGAGCTTGAGGACGGAATGATCGTCCATTTGCTTGATCGGGTATATCGAATAAGTTTCCATCGCTTGTTCCTTTCTTTGGTTGTCTCAACGGTTCATATTATCTCATATCCTTCGTCAAAAGTCAAGCCGGAACGGAAGAAAATGCCGGAAAATAAAATATCTCCGGCGATCGGAAATCCCTTGACATTGGACGGCCTTTATGATAAAATTAAAATTTCGGAGAAATCGGCCTCCAAAACAAAGAAGGAACGGACACCCGCCCGTTCCTCGAAATCCCGGTCACGCACGGATAGAAGTGCCGGATTTCAGTAGATCATGCGTTCCTCGCCCTTGTCGTCGGTTCCGAACCAAGGTGAAGTCCAGGTATCGGTGAATGGATTGCGTGGAAGCTCGTTCTCGTCCACCCAGTCGAAATCCTTGTCTCCATCTTCTCGGCTGTAGCAAGTCCCGGCGCGAAGATCGACAAGCCACTCGGTTCCGCATATCTTGTCCTTCGATATGAAGGAATGTCCCTCTGGAGCAAGCCGATCCTTCAACGAAAAATCGTTTATCTCGTTGAAGGCCCGGATGAACTCGTCCATCGTGAAGGCGGAATCATCGTCAACTTCAATGGTTATCTTCATGGCCTGTTCCTCCGGTTCAGAAAATCAGCACGAAACAATCCTTGCCGTCCTCGTCCTTCGCCCTTATCACATGGTCTGCACCAAGTGCCTCAAGCCATTCAACAAGTTCCTCATAGACTTCATCGCCGTCCTCGCCGATGGAGAATACGTCAAAGTCGTACCCGTTCATGCTCCCCTTGAAGGATTCGCCGTCCTTTGTGAAGAAGACTTCCTCGTTTTCCTCGTCCACCTTGTAGCCCTTGTCCCATTCATAGACGTTGGCGATCTTGTCGCAAATGTCCTTGAATGAGACAACGTTCATTTCGGAGGTTTCAATAGTGACTTTTTTCATTTGTGCTTCCTTTCGTTTGGTTGACGGTGGATATTATCGCATAACAATCGTCCAAAGTCAAGCCGTTCCATGGAGAAAATCACAGGGGAACGCAATATCTGGCGGTTGAGGCGGATGGATCTATCGTGACCCTCGGCATTGCTCCACCGCATATCGAAGTGACCGTCCACAGGATCTTTCCGTATATCATGTTGACGGACCAGTCCATGTCGATCTTGACAGTCACTCCGTAGTATGGGCTGGAGCTGTTGTAGTCCGGCCTGTCGAACTTCACAAGACCCTCGCCGAAAGTGTCCTTCAACTTCTCCAGTATCTTGTCGTCCCTGTACTTTAGGGGCGACATCGACTTTCCGGCGAAGAGGTCGTAGAGTTTCATCTTGAAGGTTGTCATGGCGAAAAATCCTAGACCTTGGTTATTCTGACAACAGACCCGGTATAGACCCCGTTCTCTTCCTTTATGGCCTTCGGAAATTCCAGCCTGTTTCCCCGGGCCATTCTCTCCACGGCCTGAATGTACTTCGTGGCCTTCATGGGATCGTGGACGGCCAAGAGCAGGCGTATTCCATTTAGGCTCAACTCGGCTTCCTGCGTATAGCCGGAGACTTTTCCGTCTGAAGTGAGGAAGGCGAACTGTACCATGTGCCTTCCGTTCCCTATGTTCCTCCTGTACCCCCTCATCAGTTCTTCCTCCACCAGTCAACAACGGCCTCGATCTCCCCGATCACCTTCTCGAAATTCTCCTGCTTCTCACAGGCGACCTCGACGGCATGATCGTATTCCTCGACCTCAAGATCGCTCCACGAATCCATTTCCTCCCGGTTGAACTCGTTTTCCTTATCCTTCGCGGCCTTCAGATCGCGCCAAGCGTCAACCAGTTCGCCAAGGTATTCGATTGTCTGAATCTTCTCCCTGTCAACCATTATCTTTCCTCCTTACTCGTAGTCGATGAGGTTTCCTTCGTCGTCCTCGGCGTTGACTGGGGCGGAATCGACAATCTCCATCTTGTTAAAGTCGAAATCGACGCTTTCCCACTTCTCCATGGCCTTCTCGAAAGCCTCCGCCGCGTTTCCGGCCATGACTTCCACGCACATACGGCCATCCACCTTCATGGAAACCGCAAACCGTCTTTCCGGCTTCAATTCCACCCACGAGCATATCTGAAGATCGAACATGAAGGCCGCAAACTTCCTGTCCTGTCCGGCCCTCTTCATGTTCTCCTCGGCCTTCTTCGCGGCGTTCCTTGCCTTCTTGTCGGTGTTGAAGTAGTCAAGCAACCTGTACTTTCCGTTGTCCTGAAGTTCTCCGTATGCGTAGAGAATGTTTCCCATCTCGATTTTCGCAACTTTCGTGCTTTTCGCTTTCATCGGTTTGTTTCCTTTCGTTTGTGGTTTGTCTCAACGGTTCATATTATCTCATATTCCTCGTTCAAAGTCAAGGAGATCGCATGAAATAAAATATCGTTCCATTCCTTGACATTAAATCCTGGATATGATAAAATTAAAATTTCGGAGAAAATTCCCATGCAAAAAAGAAGGACAGGCCGGGGAAGCACATTTCCGGCCATGTCCAACATTCTGAAATATCCGTCTATTTCTCCACGAAACGGTCAAGGATCGTCTCTTCGTCAACGTCCCTGTACTGTTCCTGTACGGCTTCCTCGATCTCCTGTAGATCGAACTTTGCCGGATCGAACGTCTCACGCACGTATTCCATGCGCAACTTGTCCTTCTCTTCGTCGGTCAGGTTCTTGAAATCCTCTATGCTCATGAGAAATCGTCCTCCGTGAAATCGTACCCTTCGTATTCCCTGCGAAGCATATCCATGGAGACAAGGGCGTCGGCGCATGAAAGCTCGTTGTAGGTCGGATATTCCTTCTCCGGGTCTTCGTCGTCCTCGGGGCGGTCGTAAAGAACCTCGTTCATGTTTCCCTGCTCCGCCAACTTGTTGATGAAGTCCTGCTTCAGTTGGCGGATCTGGTCTTCGTTGAGTTCGTCAAGCGTCATTGTGTTCTCCTTTCGTGGTTGATGGAGATATTATCCCATATTACACGTCCAAAGTCAAGGGATCGTCTGAGATTTCCAACGATTACGCAAGGCCGATCATTTCGGGTTCCTTTGGGACGAAGCGAAGGTCAACTATGACTTTCCTTCCTTCGTCCTCCCTGCAAACGTTGAGCTTGCCGTATTCCTCCCTTGCTATCCTTACGGCCTCTTCCGGTGAAGTCGCCTGTACCTGCGTCTCTCCGGTGAAGATGAGACGGACGTTGTAGGTACTCTTCTTCTTGGATTTCTTTATCTCCTCGTACCGGAAACCCTCATGGCAGAAGCCGTACTCGGTCGAGAGATAGTTGCCGATGATGTCGCAGATGTCCTCTTTTGAACACCCATAGACGTTGAAACTTACAGATTCGATCTCCTGTGGCAGATAATCAACATCCTCGCCATCAGTGTCCCATTTGATGTCGTAGATTCTGAACGACTTTACCAACGGGCTGATCTTCTTGATTTTCTTCTTCATTGTGCTTCCTTTCGTGTTGACGGGACATATTATCCCATAACAATCGTCCAAAGTCAAGGAGACTGGAGAACTATCTTCGCCATTCTATCTTTATACGGGAGAGTATTATCACTCCTACTGCGATGTAAAGTCCTCCGGCCAAGACGTGAACCCATGTCCCTTCCTCCATGAAGAGGCCATGGCGTATGAAGTTCACTCCTTGAATGGCGGAATCCAAGGCAAACAGCACTACGCAGATGAAGAACGCGAGAACCGCACACGCAAGAAGGAATCTCAAGAACGGATTTTTCACCTTCATAGACATGGCTTTTCCTCCTTCAGAATCTTGTAGGAGAACTCTACCTCACGAAGAATGGGGAACCCTGCGCCGAACTGCGAGAACTCGGTAAGGCAGATGTCCTCGATCTGATCGTGGTCGTTCCAGTAGGCGTCGAAGAGGTTTTCGGTTGTGTCGAACCATGTCCCGTTCCCGTCTTCGGTCGCGTTCATGTGGAGAAACTTGCCCGGAGACATTTCAGCCGTCCAAGTCTTGATCGTCCTCTCCATTTCAATAGTCTTCTGTTTTCTGTCAGCCATTTTGTGCTTCCTTTCGTTGTGGTTGATGGACATATTATCTCATATCGGTCGTTCAAAGTCAAGGAGACTTCAGAAAAATTCAGACCCCGGCCTAGAAGGTTTGATCGAAAAAGGAAGGCCGGGGTCTGAATAGTGGTGGACCCAGTAGGACTTGAACCTACAACCCTCTGGGTATGGGCCAGATGCTACTAACCGATTGAGCTATGGGTCCGAAATTGGTGGGACAGGGGAGACTCGAACTCCCAACCTAAAGTTTAGGAAACTTTCGCTCTGTCCAGTTGAGCTACTGTCCCGAAAAATCCTAGGCGTCTATTCCCGCTTCAAGATGAACACCTCGTCTGCGTAGGAATATGAAGTCGAAACCGTCATGGGATTTTCGATTGATCTGAAGGCGTTTTTGATGTCCTCCCGGCAATTCACTAGGCTACCCTTGCCGCCGTTCTCGCTGTCTCCGTGACCCATCCTGTCCAAGACCACGCCCGTCATGAACTCGATGGCAGAAAACGTGTCCTGGAACGAGGCCGATCCGATTTCCTTGCCGTTCTCGGAATTGTATATGACACCCTTCAACTTCTCCATGTCAGACCTCCACAATGCTGTAGGAAACCGTGCAATCCTTCATTTCGGGCTTGAGCGAAAACATCGTCCGGTCGTAGTTGATGGCGTTGTTGGCCTTCTCCTTGTTCTCGAAACAGGTCGCTCCAAGATCGTCCTTCACGAGATAGACTTCCTCTATCGCGTCCTGGTACTTCTTCGACCTTACAGTTCCTACGCAGACAAATACTTTCATCTTCTTTTCCTCCAGTTCAGATGCCGCAGATAAACTGGGTATTTCCCCATTTTCCGGTCACGATGCTCTTCACCTTGAGCTTCTTCGCCAGAAACTTGCGCGAAAACCCATGAGCAGACCGGGGAAACTTGACGATGAGGAAGTTTTCGTCCTCGGAGATCGAAGCCGGATGTACCTCCACGTCGATAACGGCCTCCGTCTCGTTCAGCCAGTTTCGGGAAAGTTCGGCAAGGCACCACTTCGTGTAAACCTTCTTGAACTCGTTTTTGTTGATGTTGATCTTCATGTCAATCCTTTCTGTTGTCCTCTCAACGGTTCATATTATCTCATATTTCGCGTTCAAAGTCAAGCGATCCGAGGAAAATTCTCCACATTCCTGTCGCCGGATATTTCAGAAGATTCCTTTACATTGGACGGCCTTTATGATAAAATTAAAATTTCGGAGAAAATTCCTGGAGAAAACAAAGGAACATGGCCGGTAATGAGCGTGAACCCGGCCATGTCCCAGATGGATCAAATTCCCACGATCTTAGCGCGAACGAAGATTTCTCCCTTCCCTATGGGAATAGTGACCTCAACCGACTCCTCGTCCAACGTGTAATGGCACTGTATGTCCTTGGCGTTGTCGTAGAGTTCAATGAGCGTCTTCGTATCGTGCTTCAGAAGACGCTTGGCCTCTTCCTTGGTCTTGAATACGGTCTTTCCGTCACCGTCCTCAAGGTTGAAGACTTCCTCGTCCCCGTTGTCGATCCTCTTCGTGAGAATGACGTACCGGACAGGATATGCCTGTGTCTTGGCTTGCTTTTTCGTCTTTCCCTTCAGTTTCATTGCCTACCTCGCCTTCCTTCTGAAAATCTGCCATTCGCAGTCAAGGTTGAAAACGCCCCTGTCATAGTTCGGCCTGTAATCGTTCGGGATCATTTCACGCACAAGGTAGTTCTTCGTTGACAGGAAGTTGTTTTCCCTCAAGCACTGTTCCACCCTTATGAGGACGAATGTGTCAAGTTCGTCCCTGTCCATTACCGATCCCTTCATCTCCACCTTGGAGTACAGGCGTTTCCATTGGCGGACGATGAACCTTCTCGCATCGTCAATGGTCTTGAATATCCTGCAATCGTGCCTAGGGTACAGGCAACCTCGCATCGTGACTATGATTATGTCCTTTTTCATTGTGCTTCCTTTCGTGTTGACGGGACATATTATCTCATATATCCCGTCAAATGTCAAGCCGATCCGTGGAGAATCCTAGCCCCTCACTTCTCCACCGGAACATAGGTAGGACAGCCTTGGTTTACGGCCTTGGCGCGATCCGAAGCGTTTATGGCCTCGGAAACCTTCTGAATACGCTCCTGTACCCACTCCTTGAACTTCCTCACGAGTTGCTGGGTATAGGTCTTCATCATGTCCGCCCTGTCCTTCAGATCGTTCCATTCCATGTCGGTGTAGCGGGTTTCCTCGTTGAACATATCGTTGAAGGAGACGCAAACCTTCTTTCCGTCACGAATGATGTTGGTTTGACCCGATCCGTTCACATAGAGCATGAACCTCTTTTCGTAGGAATAGATCGTCTCTCCCGCCCCGATCCTCGTAATCGTCACCTTGTCGGGATTGATGAAGATCTTGTATTTTGAGCGACTGTCCGAATAGACGGAAACACCGCCCTCCACGTTTGACTGCGGCGTCTCAAACGCAAACCAAAACCAGTTGTCCTTTTCTGTGTGGGGTGGATTGATCGTGAAGAACCGCCCCGGCTTGCAATCCTCCGTCAGCTCCACGTCAACGAAATCGCTTCTCGTTGTGGAAGGGACGAAGAGATAGCGGAAGTTTGTCTTCAAGGTCGCCAAAATGAACGTCTGCGTGTCCTCGGCGTCCTTTATCGCGTCTTGGATGTACTTGCGAACTGCCGGATTGTCAACCATGTTCGTGGTCTTCGCGGCCATTTCCGACATTTCCTTCAAGGTGGAAAAGAGGCCGTCAATCTCGGTCTTGTCTGTGCGTGTCATTTTGTTTTCCTTTCTTTCGTGTGGAAGATGGTTGTATTATCTCATATTGATCGTTCAAAGTCAAGCCATATCGCCGGAAATATCGTGAAATAATCTCCACCACATTCCTTGACATTGAATCCTGTCTGTGATAAAATTAAGATTTCGGAGAAAAATCCCTTCAGAAAACAAGGAGGAGGTGACGGGGAAAGGATCACCCGCCACCTCCAAAACCGGACAGGGAGGAAGGTTGTGTTGAGAGTTATCCCCGTCCGGCCCACACGAAATCAGTTCTCAAGGCCATGCTCCTTGCGGAACGCCATGCTCTTGGCCTTCAGCTCCAACGCCTGACCGATGAACTCCGGCTTCTTGGCATAGTCGTCCATCATGACGAAATCTCCCTTGCACAAGTCCACGAAGGCGACACGGCAATACTTCCTTCCGTCTTCTCCAACTGCAACGACGGTCATGTAGTAACCGCAATCCCACTCTATGAACTGGACGTCATAGACCCCGAAGGAAAACTCTAGGGTCGATCTCTCGGACGGATCGTTGTGGACGTAGTATTGGGAATCAAGGCGGCTGGAGAAGCGGCGGATGATCATGTCCATCACGGAATCGTCAACCACCGAACTCGTCTGAACGGCGTCAAGTGCGGACAGGTCTGACATGGCGGTATTGAATCCGTCAATTCCCCGATCCTTCGCGGCCTTCTCCCAAAAAGCCTTGCGGAAGTCAACGATGTTCCCGATTGTGTTTTCCATTATGTTTTCCTTTTCTTTTGCGTGTGTAAGATGATTCTGTTATACCATGTCCTGCACCGGAAGTCAACCGTTGTACTGGAATTTCCTGAGAAACTCCATCTCGGAGCAGTATGGGCTAAGGTCGCTTTGGGTGTCCTCCATGACCCAGTTCAAGGCCGCGAAGATGGATACGAAGTCCTCGGCGAACGCATCTCCTGTCGTGTTGTCTATGGCCGTGATGACGTTCTTGCCGATGACGATGTAGCCTTCCCTTGGGGCGTCGTTCTCATCCCCAGCCTCAAGCATCTTCATTACGGCATCGTGTTCTTCCTTTGTGGTTATGAAGTTGATTTTCATCGTGTGTTCCTTTCGTGTCTCAACGGTTGATATTATCTCATATCTCCCGTCAAATGTCAAGGTGCCGCACGTCTTTTCCCAACATTATCGAAACCGCAAGGAAATCCTCGGCGTCCTTCCGTCTTGTCCATCTTTCATTGGAGACGAAAGACTTTGATTTCCTGTCCCATATTCCCCAACTGTTCGGGGCGTCAATGGAGACGCAAAGTCCTGTTCCGGCGATCACCTTTGCGGCTAGTGTCTTGTACTTCGGCATGGTTTCCTCCTAGAACTTGACTTCCTCAAAACATCTGCGCACGACCATTAGGCGATCCTTCTCCAACGGCGAATTTCCGTCAAAGTCCTGTCTCGTCTTCTGAAATTCCTCGCAAACCTTCCTTGCTTCCTCCACCGTCTGATACACACGGGCGTACTGGAACCTGTCCGTGAAAGAGTTGACGATCCATGGAATGTACTCGGATTCGCCGCAATAGAACTTGTTAGTTTTGCGGTCAACAATGTAAAATGATTCTATGATGAGGTCGGTTGTCATTCCTCCACCTCCTCCCAGTCGCAAGATGAAGCCTTGAGGTATGAATCGCTCTGAAACTTCTCGTTGTACTTCTCCAACGCCTCGTCCTCGTCCTTGGCCTCGCATACGAAGGGCAGACCTTCCGCTTCCTCGTTGTCGATCTTCTTCACCCGTTCCTCCTCAAGAAGGGACTGTACGGCTCTCCATCCCTCGTGCGAAGCGTCCCCGTCCATCATTTGGGTGTCCTCTTCCCAGTCTAGGATGTTCGTAATCTTGATTTTCATGGTTTTCCTTTCTGTTGTTCTCTCAACGGTTAATATTATCTCATAAAGATCGTTCAAAGTCAAGGAGAATGGCCGGATATTTCTGAAAATGACAGGCGCGGGATTCCTTGACATTAAACCGAAAATATGATAAAATTAGACCTTTCGGATAAATCCTGGGCCAAATAGAAATAAAAACACGCCGTAGGGGTTGATCCCTTCCGGCGTGACTGGAGAAATTTTTTGGGCTTAGTCCTTGCGGATCGCCACATAGACTAGGGTTTTGGACATTTCCTCCACCCTTTGCTTGGTTGCGTTCGCGTTGTCGGCATTGCCCTTGTATTGGGCGATCTTGGCGAGTATGCACTTCTTGAACTGCGACCAAAGTAGCTCTCCGTACTGCTTCGTGTTGTCGGCAAGTTTCTTAGACTGTTCCCACCATGCTCCGGACTGGGCGGTGTCAAGGTACTTCGGGACGTTCAGATCGTTGTTCGGTTTCCAAAATCCGTAGCGACTTATCAGATTGTATTCCGGCTTGCTTGTGTCTGAAGTATAGACCCACACGTCCTTGAGTTCAATCTCGTCACGGAGAAGTTCAACGTCATAGCCCCCTGCGTTCCCCCTTTCAATGCTCAGTCTGCGCGTGGGGTTGACGTAAAACGAAATCTCCAGCATATCGTTCAGGCGGATCACGACCGGCTTGTGGTCACGGATCGCAATATACCCATCGTCAAACGGGTGGCTTGAAAGATGAACCTTCTTGAGGTTGAGGAAGAGTTCAAGGTTCTCGTCAATCTTCTGAAGGATGTACGCCTTGAGTTCCTTGAAGTCCTTGATCGCCGCCTTTGCGTACTCCGCCATCTTCGGGTTCTTGTAGAGACGGCTTGCGTTCGCGGCAAGTTCCTTCATCTTGGTTGCGGTCCTGAGAAGTCCCTCAATCTCGGCAACGTCTGTCTCGTTCATGCTCATTTGATTTTCCTTTCGTGTGGTGTTTCAACGGTTGACATTATCTCATATCCGGCGTTCAAAGTCAACCGTTG
>Ga0265298_10002646_pt1 | contig 24576 bp, 22 predicted proteins | sample AusTroGonzalo_MG_3_FD_193486 | JGI IMG/M metagenome (GOLD analysis project Ga0265298, IMG submission 193486) | Bovine rumen microbial communities from tropical cattle in Woodstock, Queensland, Australia - Gonzalo_01 | ecosystem: Host-associated > Mammals > Digestive system > Stomach > Rumen ...
AAGCAAATTCACTGCCGCCTTCCAGGATCGGCAGAAACCCATTGGCAAAGGCATAGCTTCTGCCCTGGGAAACGGAACCGACGACCCGGTCTAGCGGGATGGTCAGGATCCCGAGAGAAAGACGGCTGAGCTGCGACAGGTTCGGCTCCAGATCCTCAAGTACGGGCAGATAGGGATCGGCGTTGGCCTGAATAGCTGCCTGATATACACGAAGCCCTTCACGGCGGGCACGGCTGTAGAAATCCATCAAATCACCTTCTGACAATTCAGAATCCGGAGTTCTGAATTCTGATTTCAAATAAATCACCGGTCTGATATGACCATAAAATTTTGTATCAGGTTCAGAACGAAATGGCAAAAAGGCGGACGTTTGTAAAAATGAACAAATTAATGTACGTAATTTGTCGGATTCGGGCAGGAATAAGCACAATTTGTCCGGGTTGAGAAAAACGTCGGGAAATGATAAAATTACTCATGTTTTGTCGGGAAACGGAGGAGTGCGCGATGCCGCAAATCGGAGAGATCTTACGTGAAGGCAAAGGCAAAAAGGTATACGCAACGGATGATCCGGACAAGGCGATCGTTTTTTTCAAGGACGAAGCCATGGCTTTTCACGGCCTGAAACGAGGCCGGATTCTTGGCAAGGGCGAGGTTAACAACCAGGTGTGTGAGCACCTGTTCAATCTGCTGAAAGACAACGGAATCGAAACACATTTTATCGAGCATATCGACGCGCGCCACAGCCTGGTGAAGCGGTGCGATATGCTTCCTTTTGCGGTTAAGATCCGCAATATTGCAGCCGGTCAGCTGACCGAACGGACCGGGATTCCCGTCGGGACAAAGCTCGAGCCGACAGTTGTCGAGTTTGTCCTTAAAGATACCGATATGGAGGTTGATCCCATCGTCAATCATACCCATATCTATGCCATGAAGGCAGCGAGCCCCGAAGAAATGGAACAGATTACCGAGATGAGCCTGAGGATCGATGAGATTCTGACGGCTTATCTGAAGGACATCAGTATTGAACTGATTGACATGAAACTGGAGTTCGGACGCTATCACGGACGGATTATCCTCGCGGATGAAATCACGCCGGATACGGCGAGGTTCTGGGACGCGAGTACCCATGAACCGCTGGACATCGACCGGTTCAGAAGAGATATGGACAACGTGGCGGAGGCATACCAGGAAGTGCTGCACCGGATGATGGGTGTGGGTTAAGAGCGATGAAGAGATGGTTTTGCATTCTGGCTGCACTGCTGCTGATCGGATGCGGCGCTGCAGCGGCAGAGGAAGAAGAGGGAGCGTTTCCGGCATTGAACGATGCCGGTTTTCTGGATTCCGGAGAGTTTGTTTTTGAAGACGAAAAAAACGGTATATGGCGCTATGCCAGCGATACCCTGTGGGTGGAAATCTATCGCCGGGAGCAGGCAAAACCGAAGCGCTGCTGGTTTGAGGCGGAAGTACGCTGCGCGGAAGGCAGCATCGGCCCCCGGATGATTGCCAACGATCCGGAAAACTGGAAATTCGGGACCGAGTATCCTTATAAGATTGCCCGGAAGACCGGGACGGTCCTGGCGATCTCCAATGATTATGCGCAGCTGCGCCTGCAGCAAAAAAAGAGTCGCCCCGGAATCATCATCCGGAACGGCAAGGTTTATTCAGACCGGACCAAGAAGCGCGGCGTAAAGGATTTCCCGAATCTGGACTGCCTGGCAATCTGGCCGGACGGAGATATGAAGGTCTTCTACAGCGATGAGAAAACGGCGGAAGAGTACCTGGAAGACGGCGCGGTTGATGTTCTGGCTTTCGGACCGATTCTGATTCGTGACGGGGAACTGAACGAAGAAGGCATTAAGAAATACGGTACAAGCCACGCACAGCGGACAGCGGTCGGTATGGTGGAAAAGGGCCATTACTGGTTTATGATGCTGGAAGGCCGGATCAAACGGAGTACCGGTGACGGAGTTGCATTTCTGGCAGAAAAGCTGCTGGAGAAGGGCTGCACGGTCGGGTTCAACCTGGACGGCGGACAGACGTCATGCATCGTCTTTATGGGACATCAGTTATGCTACATCAAGACCGTCGGCGGCCATATGTCTTCGCGGCGGACGAGTGACATTCTGGGAGTGGGGAATTCCCTGCTGCTTCCGGCTGTAAATGATCCATGGTGAAAGGAAGGTAGGTAAAGAATGGCTTATTTCAGAATTGAGTATTATTCCAATGCTCTTCGGCGGGAAACTTCCTTTGAGATGCTGATTCCGAACGATCCGAGGGAAGAAGCGCCAGGATCGGAGCAGGAAAAGCCCATGAAAACCCTGTTTCTGCTCCACGGGTATACGGGTAAGGCCGGCAACTATGTACCGCAGGAGCTGCCCGGGCAATACAATTTTGCGATTGTCATGCCTACGGGAGAGAATTCCTTCTATTTAAACGGCAAGGCAACAGGCCGTGCCTACCAGACGATGCTGGGGGAGGAACTGATCGACTATGTTCGTAAAACCTTCCGTATTGCTCTTCGCCCGGAGGATACCTGTATCGCAGGAATGTCCATGGGCGGGTTCGGCGCGCTGCATACCGGCCTGGCTTATCCGGACCGGTTCAGCAAGATCGGCGCGATGTCCTCGGCACTGATCCATCATGAGGTGGCCGGGATGAAACCGGGAAAAGGGAATGACGTAGCAAATTATGATTATTACCTGGAGGTCTTCGGTGAGCCGGAAAAGCTGCTGGAGAGTGACAATAACCCGGAAACCCTGATCCGCAAACTGAAGGCGGCGGGTAAGAAGATTCCCGATATTTATATGTGCTGCGGAACGGAGGATTTCCTGATTGAAAACAACCGGCGGATGCACCGCTTTCTGGAGGAAGAGGGCGTTGCCCATGAGTATCATGAAGCTCCCGGTATCCATGACATGGTCTTCTGGACGGAATATATCCGGAAGATTGTCAAATGGATGTTTGAGTAGCCTTGCAAAGCCGGAAAAGTTATGATAGAATGCCTTGCGGCGCAGAACGTGCACCGCAGTTTTATGCTGAAATGATTCAGGAGGATTTAAATTCATGAGCCACACCTACGAAAAGGTTTCCGGAAACAAAGCCAAGCTGTCTTTTGTGATCTCTGCGGATCAGTTTGCCGAAGCGCTGCAGCAGGCTTTTCTGAAGCTGCGCAAGCGGATCAATGTCCCCGGCTTCCGCCGCGGCAAAGCTCCCCGCAAAATCATCGAGACACTTTACGGTGAGAGCGTTTTCTATGACGACGCTTTTGAAATCGTGTTCCCGGATGCCTACCGTGAGGCCATCAAGGAATATGATCTGCATCCCGTGGATCAGCCCCAGATCGATCTGGATGAGATCGGCGCGGGAAAGGATCTGAAATTCCATCTGGAAGTGTTTGTCCGCCCGGACGTCACGCTCGGTGAATACAAAGGCCTGACCGTAGAGGCAGACCTTCAGAAGCTGACCGACGAGATGGTGGATGCCCGCATTGAAGAGGACCGCAACAAGGCAAGCCGGACCATCGAGGTGGAAGACCGCCCCGTACAGGAAGGCGATACCGTGAACCTGGACTATGCGGGTTCCGTAGACGGCGTTCCTTTTGACGGCGGAACTGCCGCGGGCCAGACTCTGACCATCGGCAGCCATCAGTTCATTCCCGGCTTCGAAGAGCAGATGATCGGGATGAAACTTGGCGAGGAGAAGGATCTGAACGTTCGTTTCCCCGACGAGTATCACGCGGAAGAACTCAAGGGTAAGGATGCCGTGTTCCATGTAAAGGTGAACGGCATTCAGATGACCGAAAAGCCTGAACTGGATGACGATTTTGCTGCGGACATCAGCGAATTTGATACCTTTAAGGCTTATAAGGAAAACATCATCAGTGAACTGACCAAGCAGATCGAGAAGAATAACGACATCACGATCGAGAACGCATTGGTTGAAAAAGCAGCTGAAAATGCGCAGATGGATATTCCCGCCGCGATGATTGAGGATCAGGCGGACTATCTGGTGCGCGAAATGGGCATGCGCATGAGCTATCAGGGCCTTCGGTTGGAAGATTACCTGAAGTACACCGGTCAGACTATGGAAGATCTGAAGAAGATGTATATGCCCGAGGCTGAGAAGCGGGTACGGACCGAACTGACGATTGACGCGATCAGGAAGGCTGAGCATATCGAACCCACTGAGGAAGATATCGAGAAGGAAATCGCCGAGCAGGCGGAACGTATGGGTCAGGACGTTGAGACGTTCAGGAAGAGCCTGAGCGATGAACAGAAAGATTATCTGAAGGAAAATGCAGCGATTCGCCTGGTGCTGGATCTGCTGAAGAAGGACGCCAAGGTCGAGGAAAAGAAGACGGAAGAACCCGCGGAAAAGCCGGCAAAGAAACCGGCCGCAAAGAAGAACGCTTCGAAGAAGGCTGAAGGCGGAGAAGAAGCAGAGAAAAAGCCCGCGAAGAAGACAGCTGCCAAGAAAGCCGATGCGGAAGAAGAAACGGCTGAAAAGAAGCCGGCCGCGAAGAAACCGGCTGCTAAGAAGCCTGCTGCGAAAAAAACCGAAAAAAGCGACGCTGAATAAGAGCTCAAACGGCGGCCCGGCCGGGCCGCCCATTTCAGTCAGAGGAGGAAAACACTATGCCGCTGATCCCAATGGTCATTGAACAGACAAACAGGGGAGAACGTTCCTACGATATCTATTCCCGCCTGCTGAAAGACCGGATTGTGTTTCTGGGCGGGGAGATCAATGATGATACGGCAAACCTTGTGGTTGCCCAGCTGCTGTTCCTTGAAATGGAGGACCCGGACAGCGATATCAGCCTGTATATCAACAGCCCCGGCGGCTCTGTTACGGCGGGCATGGCAATTTACGACACGATGCAGTATATCAAGCCGCAGGTGCGTACGGTCTGTGTCGGCATGGCTGCAAGCATGGGCGCTTTCCTGCTGATGGCGGGAGAGAAGGGGAAACGGCTGGCCCTGCCAAATGCTGAGGTAATGATCCACCAGCCGCTGGGCGGCGCCCAGGGGCAGGCGACCGATGTAGCGATCCGCGCGGAATGGCTGATGAAGACCAAGAAAAAGATGATCAGCATGATGGCTGAGATGACAGGACAACCCCTGAAGAAAATCCAGGCGGATGTGGAACGGGATTACTTCATGAGCGCGGAAGAAGCGCTGGACTATCATATTATTGACGAGATTTATCAGCCCAGAAACAGGCAGGAAAAGTGAGGAATGCCGCATGGCGAACAATTATAACCGTCAGGCCCCCCGGTGCTCCTTCTGCGGAAAGGAACAGCGTATGGTGGAACGGCTGGTTGCCGGTCCGAATGTGTATATCTGCAATGAGTGTATCGCACTGTGCAATGATATCCTGAATGACGAAGCTTTTTCGGAAGAAGAGAGCGAAAGCAAGATCGGTCCGGTGAAACTGCCTCTGCCTGCCGAAATGAAGCAGACGCTGGATGAGTATGTGATCGGCCAGGAACGCGCCAAGCGTGCGCTGAGCGTGGCTGTATACAACCACTACAAGCGCATCAACCGGAAGCAGCGGAAAAATGATGTTGAACTTCAGAAAAGCAACATCCTCCTGCTGGGACCGACCGGAAGCGGAAAAACATATCTGGCGCAGACGCTTGCAAGAATCCTGGAGGTTCCGTTTGCCATTGCAGACGCGACAAGCGTTACCGAAGCCGGATACGTGGGTGACGACGTTGAAACCATCCTGCTTCGGCTGATCCAGGCGGCGGACTGGGATATTGAGAAAGCACAGCGCGGGATTGTCTACATCGATGAAATCGATAAGATTTCCCGCAAGGGCGAGAATATGTCCATCACCCGTGACGTGAGCGGCGAAGGTGTTCAGCAGGCGCTGCTGAAAATCCTGGAGGGGACAGAAGCCGCGGTTCCGCCTCAGGGAGGACGCAAACATCCCCATCAGGAACTGATCAGGATCGATACCACCAACATCCTCTTCATCTGCGGTGGCGCTTTTGACGGTCTGGTTCCGATCATCGAGAACCGTATCGGAAAGAAGACATTGGGATTCGGCGCTGAGCTCCAGAGTCAGCGCGATCCCATGCGGACAGACGCGCTGAAGGAAGTCCGGCCGGAGGATCTGACCAAGTATGGCCTGATCCCGGAATTTGTCGGACGTCTTCCGATTGTTGTGACGCTGGACGGACTGGATGAGAATGCACTGGTCCGGATTCTGACAGAGCCGAAAAACGCTCTGTGCAAACAGTATGAAGCACTGCTGGATATGGATGGAATCCGGCTTACCTTCGAAGAGGACGCAGTCCGGGAGATTGCCCGTCAGGCGATTGAACGGAAGTGCGGTGCCAGAGGCCTGCGGGCGATCATCGAGGATGCGATGCTGGATACGATGTTTGAGCTGCCCGGGATGAAGGACGTGAATGAGTGCGTGATCACGAAGGATGCCGTTACCGGCGGAAAACCCAAACTGATCTCCAGTGTCAGGAGACGAACCACAAGACATACAGAGGAGGCAACCGATAAGACGGACGCGTCCTGAAAAAGTTGAGGTAATCAATGAGGAAAATCCAGACAATTGAACTGCCGGTACTGCCGCTCCGGGGAATGATGCTGTTTCCCAATATGGTCCTGCATTTTGACGTGGGGCGCAAGAAATCCCTGGCGGCCCTGGAACAGGGCATGATGGAACAGCAGAAAGTTTTTCTGATCAGTCAGAAAGACGACGAAGGGGAAGACCCCGGCTGGAACGACCTGAGCAAGGTCGGAACGATCGCGGAGATTAAGCAGGTTATGAACCTGCCCGGCGAGAATATTCGTGTGCTTGTGGAAGGCGTCAGCCGCGGTGTGATCCGGGAAACGCTGACTGATGACCCGTGCATGCGTGCTCAAATCAAAATCTGTGAGGACAAGGCGGTCCGCTCTGCGGACGCCAAAGCTTTGCTGCGCACCAGTCAGGACCTGTTTGAGGAATATGCCCGGTCTTCCCAGCGGGTGAGCCAGGACACGGTTGAATCGATCCATGCGATTGAGAAGCCCGGCGAAGCGGCGGATCTGCTGGCAGCCAATGTGCTGAGCAGGAAAGAAGACAGGCAGGAGATCCTTGACGAACTGGATCCGATCGCAAGACTTGAAAAGGTCTGCGTGATCCTGATGCGGGAAACCGACATGGCGGATACGGAAAAACAAATCCAGAGCCGGATCCGGAAACAGGTAGAGAAGAACCAAAAGGATTATTATCTTCGGGAACAGATCAAGGCGATCCAGACCGAACTGGGTGACCGTGACGAAACAGAGACGGCAGATCTGCGCAAACGGATGGAAGAACTGCCGCTGAACGAGGAAGCACGCAGCAAGTGCGAAAAGGAACTGGACAGGCTGGGACGCATGGCGCCCGGCAGCCCGGAGAGCTCTGTCAGTCAGACTTACGTGGAATGGATTCTTGATCTGCCCTGGGGGAAGGAAACCGAAGATAATCTGGACCTGAACCGTGCCCGGGAGATTCTCAACAGGGATCACTACGGGATGGAGGATGTCAAGGAACGGATTATTGAGTATCTGGCAGTACTGCAGCTGAAAAAGGATATGAAGGGACCGATTCTCTGCTTTGTGGGTCCGCCCGGCGTAGGAAAGACCAGCATCGTGAAAGCGATCGCCGAAGCAGTCGGCCGCAAGTTCGTTCAGGTCAGCCTGGGCGGCGTGCGTGATGAGGCGGAGATCAGGGGACACCGCAGAACCTATATCGGTTCCATTCCCGGAAGAATCATTTCGGGAATGAAGCAGGCCGGGACAATGAATCCCGTGTTCCTGTTCGACGAAATCGACAAGATGAGCGGGGATTTCCGGGGAGACCCGGCTTCCGCAATGCTGGAAGTTCTGGACTCCGAACAGAATCATGCGTTCCGGGATCACTATCTGGAACTGCCGTTTGATCTGAGCAAAGTCATGTTCATTACGACAGCCAACAGTATGGAGACAATCCCGGGGCCGCTGCTGGACCGGATGGAACTGATTGAAGTACCCAGCTATACGGAAGAGGAAAAACTGCAGATCCTGAAGCGGCATCTGCTGCCTAAACAGATCCGTGAGCACGGCATGAAGGAGAATGCCCTGAAAGTCGGAGATGCTGTGCTGAAGGCTATGATCGAGGATTATACCAGGGAAGCCGGAGTCAGGACGCTTGAACGGACAGCAGCAAAACTATGCCGGAAGACAGCCGTTCGGATGCTTGACCAGGGGAAACGGTCGATGACCGTAACCAAAAAGATTCTGAGGGAAATGCTCGGGGCACCGAGATATCTGCGGGAGCCACCCGAGAAGGAACCGCGGGTCGGTATTGTGAACGGTTTGGCTTACACCAGCGTCGGCGGCGAAATGCTTGAGGTGGAATGTTCCACCATGAGCGGCAAGGGTGTGCTGAAACTGACTGGACAGCTCGGCGATGTGATGAAGGAATCCGCGGAGACCGCGTTCAGCTGGGTTCGTGCGCACAGCGAGGAATTTGGCCTCGCAAAGGACTTTTATCAGAACATCGATATCCACATTCATGTGCCGGAGGGCGCGGTGCCCAAAGACGGTCCGTCAGCCGGAATCACGATGACTACGGCACTTGTCAGTGCGGTGACGGGTGTACCGGTGCGTCAGGATCTTGCCATGACAGGGGAAGTAACTCTGAGAGGACGTGTGCTTCCCATTGGCGGACTGAAGGAAAAAACGATGGCAGCGTACCGGGCAGGGATCCGGACACTGATCATTCCGGAAGAAAACAGGAAGGATCTGGAAAAGATTCCGGATTATGTGCTTGAGCAATTCAATGTTCTGCCGGTGCAGGATGTACAGGAAGTGCTGAAAACGGCTTTAATCCGATAAAGGAGTACTCATGGAGATCAAAACGGCAGATTTTGTCACCTCTATGGCAGACTACGGCGATTTCCCCGGTAAAGGATTGCCGCAAATCGCAGTAGCCGGCAAAAGCAATGTGGGAAAGAGCACGCTGATCAACAAACTCTGTCGGCGGAACAAACTGGCCCGTACCAGCTCGACACCGGGCAAAACAAGACTGCTGAATGTTTTCCTTCTGAATTCAGAATTTCATCTGGTCGATTTGCCGGGATACGGTTTCGCCAAGGTGGACAAGCAGGAGAAGCAGCGCTGGGGCAAAATGATGCAGGATTATTTCGCGAAAGCGGACGAACTGCTCCATGTTCTTTGTCTGGTGGATATCCGGCATGAGCCTACGGAAGACGATAAGCAGATGAACCGCTTTCTGCGGGAAATGGATATTCCATTCTCCGTGGTTGCCACCAAGGCGGACAAGATCAGCAGGGGAGCAAGGAGCAAATATCTCGCGCCGATCTGCCGGGCACTCAGCGTACAACCCTGGGAAATTATCTGTTTCAGCGGAGAGGACGGAACCGGAAGGGAAGAATTGCTTGCTTTGCTGGATGGGATTCTTCATCCCTGATTTTTACTATTGCATTGCATGCGGCAGGAGTGTATAATGCATGTCCGTGGATCGGCAATGTGATTTGGGAGTCTCTTGTGGGACTCTGTGCATAAAAAGTGGAGGAATGTAAGTAAAAATCGTCTGTTTTTTGTGCACAAGTGCATCCAGAGAACATAATCATGCCGTGATCGATCAATTATGTGGGGATTCATTCCTGAATCGCCGTGCTCCGGGAGGAAAAGCAAATGAATCTGATCAAATGTCCCCGTTGTGATCTGAACTACATCAGGGAAGATGAAAAGTACTGCAAGGTTTGCCTGCGGGAAATGAAGGGCGAAAAACAAGTTGACGAGATGGAACTCTGCAGTGTCTGCAATGAAGAGCCGTGCCTTCCCGGGAAGGACGTTTGCCTGTTCTGCCTGAAAGAGATGAACAAAAGCAACAATTCGGAAGAAACAGAAGAAGAGACGGATCCGGTGGATACCAACACAATCGGTGACATGGATGACGTAAGCGGGATGGATGAAATCATTCCCGAAGTGGAAGAAGAAGAGTCGTCCGAATACGGTGAGATCGAACAGGAACTGAGTCTGGAGGACGTCCGGGAGGACGAAGAGAGAGACGCGGAAGACGAAGAGGAAGAAGAACAATAATTCTGTTAAGGAGAATATATGCGCCTGTTTGCCATAGGGGATCTGCATCTGTCCGGAGGGGATGACAAACCGATGGACGTGTTCGGCCCCCAATGGGACAGGCATTTTTTTCATATCAGCGAACATTGGCGGGAAAAAGTCGGAAATGACGATCTGGTACTGGTCCCGGGAGATATCAGCTGGGCAATGCATCTGGAAGAAGCACGGCAGGATCTTGAGAAGATCGCCGCGCTTCCGGGCCGGATCATCCTCTGCAAAGGGAATCATGATTACTGGTGGAATTCTATCAGCCGGGTGCGAGCGATTCTGCCGGCTAACATGCAGGCACTTCAATTCAGCGCGTTTGATGCCGGGGAAGCGGTGGTCTGCGGGACCAGGGGCTGGCTTTTTCCGGCGGGGGAACAGCAGCTGGATGAAGCCAACCGAAAAATCTTTATGAGAGAAACGCAGCGCCTTCGGATTGCTCTCGAGGAAGCGCGGAGTCTGGCAAAAGGAAGACCGATGATTACAATGATGCACTATCCTCCGCTGCTGGAAGGAGAAAGAGATACTACGTTCACGGCACTTCTGGAGGAATTTCATGTTCATACGGCTGTGTACGGACATCTGCACGGGCAGGGGATCCGGAGCGGGTTTACGGGCGAATATCATGGGATTCATTACCATCTGGTGTCCTGTGACAGCATTGATTTCAGCCCGAAGGAAATAATAATATAAAAGGAAGGTTTTCCGACTGGTCCCAATGCATGCGCTGCAGACGCCTGTGCCCTTATCGCCTTCAGTTGCGATAAGGGATTTTTACACTCAATAAAGGATCATGTCCTTGATGAAATTATTAATTTTTTGAAACATTTTCATCAATGGGGCGGTGCTGATAGGGGGTACCGCCTTTTTCTGTATACAAAATATGGGGATCGGGAGTATTTTGCATACAAGTTGGAATACATATGTTACAAAAATATTAAGAATTAATTATGAAATAGTTAACAAATGAATAAACAATGCCCGTAAACCTTGAAAAACAGGGCTTGCAGAGAATCAAATCTTGTGCTAAATTTGTGGGGAAAAAGGGAAAACAATCCCAAAATCAGACATAAAAGTGGTAGAAAGGGGGGTACAGTGTAGTGGACGGTTTCAAAGGTGATCGGTCCGACAGCAACACTGAAACCCCGAAAAAGACTGAAAAAGCCAGGACAGTACGCTTTATCGGTTCCTTTAACCACAGTCTGGATACCAAGGGAAGGCTTGTCATTCCCCAGAATTTCCGGGAAAAACTCGGCGAGACATTCTGCGTGGCTCCCTCTTTCGATTTCAAATCCATTGCAATCTATCCGACTGAAAAATGGGAAGAGCGCAATGAAACCTATGAAAAGCTGGGGAAACTGAATCCGGCGCTGAACCGTTATCTGGAGCAGTTTTACGCACTGAGCTATGACGAGCAGGCCTGTGACGCACAGGGGCGGGTGTTACTCCCGGCCAATATACGTCAAAGAATCCTGCGGGAAGAGCGGGATATGGAAATAACAGGTGCAAACGATCACGTACGTGTTGCAGCGCTGTCCGCCAGCGGAGATGCATGGAAGAACTTCAACGATGAACTGCCACAGCTTCTGGAACTGATTGCAGGCCTTGAAGCGCAAAAAGAATGAAGGATGTGAATGCGAATGACCGACATGTCTCTCGGGGTCAGGGAAAGACTGCAGGACGGAATGATCAACTGGCAGGAAACCCGTTACCGTAAAAGCGAAGAACGTCAGCAGCACGCGGATATCCGCAGATCCAGGATGACGTGTTCAGCGGATCTGCCCGGAATCCGTCAGACCCAGGACTGGACCGGAGGCATGACGATGAGTCCAAGCGGACGATTCCAGGTGATTGAGGAGAGAAAGCCGAAACTGCGTTTCATATCACGTGACGGAATTCGCTGGAACAGTGCACTGATGCTTTTGATTATTGTAGGCGTTATCCTTTGCGGAGTTCTGCTTGCGGATCTGGCCGGCATGGGGAATGCCGGCAGGACGATTGCGAAACTGAATCACAAGATCAGTGCCGTAGAAAGTAAAAACGAGGATTTGAAACTTGAACTGGAACTGAGTACAGACAGTGCGACAGTATGTACGGGAGCGGTCAGGATGGATCTGATCTCCTCAAACGGAGCGCAGACGATCCGGCTGACAGCGCCCCAGGAGGCCAGCATTACTTTGTCTTCTGCTTCCGCAGCCGCAGAAAACGCGGACCTGGAAGTCAGAATGATGTCATACGCGGGAGACTGATGGTTCAGTCTCCCATTTGGTGTTTTCTTTAAGGTGGAAAAAAACATTGATTTGTGGTAAGATTATCAGGAAAGATTAACCCGAGAAAAGGGGAATTCATTCAGATGAAGCTATGGGAATTGCTTGTGGAACTTCCGTATGTGGAAGAAACCCGCGGTGATATGAATATCGACATTCGGGAAATCACCTCGTCCAGCCGGGACCGGACAGACGCGGGTCTCTTTTTCTGCATTGTCGGAGCAAGGTTCGACGCTCATGATTATGCCTGGGAAGCGGTGGAAAACGGATGCGTTGCGCTGATCGTTGAACACTTTGTCCCGCTTGAAGTACCGCAGGTTCGGGTTAACAACGGACGTGCTGCGATGGCCAGGATTGCGGATGCTTTTTACGGACATCCGTCCAGGCAGATGCGCATGATCGGCATCACCGGAACAAAAGGCAAAACCACGACCACTTACCTTCTGCAGAGCATCTGCGAGCGGGCGGGACTAAAGTGCGGGATCATCGGTTCGACCGGCACGGTGGTGGAGGATCAGCATGTGGACAGCAAGCTGACAACCCCTGACCCGATCGATCTGCAGAAGATGCTGCGGATGATGGCGGATGAGGGTGTCAAAGTTGTCTGCATGGAAGTTTCCGCGCATGCGATCGATATGTGCCGGCTGGACGGAATGAGTTTTGAGGTGGGCTGCTATACAAATCTGAGCCAGGACCATCTGGATTATTTCTATACGATGGACCGTTACTTCGAGACAAAGAAACAGTTCTTTACAAGCGGTATGGTAAAAAACGCGGCTGTGAACGCGGACGATGAGACAACCGAAAAGCTGAAAGACGGCCTGACCATGCCCTTTATCACCTACGGTATCTGTGTGGACGCGGATGTGTTTGCACGGGATATCGAGATCACGGAAGAAGGCGCGCGCTTCAATATTCAACTGCACGGCATGAGCCAGATTGCCATACAGATGCGCATGACGGGCATGTTCAACGTCTACAACGCGATGGCAGCAGCCAGCTGTGCACTGATCATGGGGATCGCTCCCGATAAAATCAAGGAAGGCCTGGAGAACGTGACGCGGGTACCGGGACGCATTGAAGTGCTTCAGACCGGAACGCCGTATAAAGTGATCGTGGACTACAGCCATTCTCCGGACGCTCTGGAAAACATCCTGAAGACCGTACGCCAGTTTACCCGGAACAGGGTGATCGCCGTGTTCGGATGCGGCGGGGACCGGGACAAGGGAAAGCGCCCGATGATGGGCGAAATCGGCGGAAGACTTGCGGATCACTGTATTCTGACATCAGACAATCCCCGGACAGAGAATCCCATGGTCATCCTTGCCGCAATTGAAAAAGGAATCAAACCGACCGGAAAAAGCTATGAAGTGATCGAAAACCGGCGGGAAGCCATCCGCAAGGCGCTCAGAATCGCCGAGGACGGCGATGTAATTGTTCTGGCAGGCAAAGGACATGAGACCTATCAGGAGATTATGGGGATCAAACGGCCGTTTGATGAAAAAGCGATCGTCAGCGATCTGCTGCTTGAAATGAAAAAAGAACGGGGATAAGCGAAGAAATGTACTACAGGATGATCGGCGCAGCGTTGATTGCGCTTGCAGTTGCGCTGCTTCTCGGACCGAGACTCATTCAGTATCTGAAAAAACTGCATTTCGGGCAGACAATCTATGAACTTGGGCCGAGCCACCAGCAGAAACAGGGGACTCCTGTGATGGGAGGCCTGATGATGGCGGCCGGCATCCTCATTGCCAGCCTGGTCTGTCATCCGGTCCCGTGGGCAGGAGTGTGGGATTTCATCATCCCGCTGCTTGCCGTTTCTTTTCTCAGCATGGCTGTCGGGTTTGCCGACGACTATATCAAAGCGGTCAAAAAACGCCATGAAGGCCTGAAACCTATGCAGAAAATCGCGGGACAGGTCATTGTTTCTCTCGGATTCAGCGTTTACTGCTATTTTTCCCCGAAAGTCGGAAGCAGCATTCAGATTCCTTTTACCGGCCTGGAATGGGATCTGGGTGTTTTCTATATCCCGGTGATGACGCTGCTGGTTATCTTTATCGTAAACAGCAGCAATCTTCAGGATGGCCTGGACGGTCTTCTGAGTACTGTTACGACGGTCAGTTCAGCCTCCTGGGCAGTGATCTGCCTGATCCTGCTGGTTTCGGCGCGGGCAGCGGACAGCGTTGACACCGCTACGGTCGGTGTGTTTGCAATGAGCATGGTCGGCGCATGCATCGGTTTTCTTCGGTTCAACCGGTATCCGGCGAAGACCTTCATGGGTGATACGGGAAGTATGCTGCTGGGCGGCGCCACAGTTGCCATGGCATTGCTCCTCCGGCAGCCTCTGTTGCTGCTGCTGAGCTTTTTTACTCCCATCATGAGCAGTGTAAGCGTGATCATGCAGCGCTATTATTTCAAGCTTACGCATGGCAAAAGAATCTTCCTGATGAGTCCGATTCATCATCATTTTGAGAAAAAAGGTTATTCCGAGACACAGATCGTCAGTATGTATGCCGGGATTACCATGATCCTGAGTCTGATCGCTATTGTTTCGGTCTGCGCGATGCAGTGAAACAGGGGGGATGCGGCGATGAACTATGAAAAGAAAAAAGTACTGGTTGTCGGAATGGCGCGGAGCGGTGTGGCCGCAGCCCAGCTTCTCCGTGCCAGCGGGGCTGTGGTAACGGTGAACGATTCCAAGACCGAAGAAGAACTGGGACAGCAGCTCAGCCCTCTGGAAGGGCTGCAGCTTGAACGATGTTTCGGCTGCAGCGCCATGGAACTGCTGGACGGTAAGGACTGTCTGGTTATTTCTCCGGGAATTCCGGATACGGCCCCGTTTGTTGTAAAAGCCAGGGAAATGGGCATCTATGTCATCGGTGAACTGGAACTGGCCGCACAGCTTTCAGCCGGAACCCTGGTTGCCGTAACCGGCACCAACGGAAAGACAACGACAGTATCGCTGCTGGGTGAGATTTTTGCCAACAGCGGCAAGGTTACTCATGTTGTGGGAAATATCGGATATCCTTTCTCTCTGGCTGCGCTGATCAGCCGGAAGGAAGATGTTCTCGTGTGCGAGGTATCTTCATTCCAGATGGAAACAGCGGATACCTTTCATCCGCATGTGGCATTGCTGACCAATATCACGGAAGACCATCTGAACCGGCACGGAACCATGGAAGTTTATACAGCGATGAAAATGCGTATGTTCCGCAACCAGACGCCGCAGGACTACGCAGTATTCAACGCGGATGATCCGGCCCTGGAAGGACTCAGCAAGCAGGTTAAAAGCAAGGTGCTGGAGTTCAGCCGGAAAAAAGAACTGCAAAACGGTGCCTTTGTACGGAACAATGAGATTTGGTTTGCCATGAACGGAAGTGAACGCCGCGTCTGCCGCACGGAGGAGATTTTCATTCCCGGACCGCATAATCTCGAAAACGCGCTCGGCGCAGTTTGCGTTGCCGCGGCAATGAATGTGCCGGTTCCGGTAATCCGTCACAGCCTGAAAACATTCCGCGGGGTTGAACATCGGATTGAATCCGTACGGGAACTGGACGGCGTTGAATATATCAATGACAGCAAGGGAACCAATCCGGATTCCACTATCAAGGCCGTACAGACAATGAGCCAGCCGACCGTTATTATCCTCGGCGGTTACGATAAACACGCATCATTCGATGCTCTTTCCCGGGAAATTGTAAACAGCCCCATGATCCGCCATGCTGTTTTGATCGGAGAAACAGCGGGACTGATCCGTCACAGCCTTGAAAGGGCCGGTTTCAACGCGATTACGGAAGCCGGAACAATGAAGGAAGCCGTGGCAGTATCGCAAAAACTGGCCCGGAAGGGATGGTGCGTTTTACTGAGTCCCGCATGCGCGAGCTTTGATATGTTTAAAGACTACGAAGAACGCGGACGGGTGTTTAAGGAAATTGTACGAGCTTTATAAAAATCCACGGCAAAACAGACCAAAGTCTGTTTTGCCGTCGTTTCTGAGGCGGCGGCAATACTTTGAACGGAAAGGAGAGGGCTGACCAGTGGAAGGACCGAACGGCGGATACCGTCCCGAATCTTCCGGAAAAAGGGCCGGGGATTCCAAAGGACAAGGGGTCCGCGACTGGCAGAAAAACACCTGGTTTGGTCCCGCTCCCCTGAACAGCAACCCTTTCGATGAACCGGAAGACGCACCTGAACTGAAGGAGAGCCGTTCCGAGAACGTCAATCAGCGAATGGGTGATTTCTGGCAGCCGCAGACTCCTGCCGGATTGAACGACAGAAGCCGGAGACGGGAAAACGGCAAAGACCGGAGCGGCAGAGGCAGTTCTCAGACAAACAAACAAAAGAAAAGACATTCAACGGTGGTTTTGATTATTCTGGCCACATTGACGGCGATCTTTCTGATTCTGCGTTTTGCTGTTTTTACGGTCGGCGAAATTCAGGTAACCGGTAACAATGAAATTCCGGCGAGTGAAATAATCAGGATCAGCGGGATCCGGAACGGTGATTTCATCCTGACACTGGATGAGAAAGCGATCGGGCAGCGGATCACTTCGGATTACCGGCTGCAATTCAGATATATGCTCCGGGAATTTCCCCACACGGTCGTTCTGGCTGTGCGGGAAAGAGAAGAATGCTGCTGGCTGACCTATTGCGGGATCACTTATGTGATGGATAAGAACCGGATGGTGATGCGTGAAGAAGAGAGTCCGGACTTTCAGCCGGAGAATCTGGTCGAAGTGAAGGGACTTGAGGTTCGATCCAATACGATGGTCGGTCAGGAGATTATGCTTGGCAATGAAAAACAGCAGGAGATCCTGAGCAGCCTTTTCCTTCACATGAAAGTGCTCGGATGCACCGGAGAGATCAAAGAAGCAGATATAAGCAACACAGATTCCATCCTTTTGGAGACACGTGACGGATATACCGTCAGTCTCGGAGATGTGGAGGATCTTCACGCGAAACTTCGCAGCATGCTGCTGGTTCGTGATGAACTGCATCATATGCAGAGAGCCGGCGGAACCATCAATGTTTCAAAACCCGAAACGCCGATCTATGCGCCGTAAACCGGAAGTTCTTCTATAAGGATTTACACGCGCGGCTCATGCGGTATTGCCTGTGAACCCCCGGACAATACAGTTGATTTGATGTAAAAATGTAACAAAAATTGACAAAAAATGTAATAAAATACGAACAAACACTTGCAAATGAAGGATAATCAGGCTATAATTGTCTGTGGTATGCATTATTTGGAAGGAACCGGTACAAGACCATAGACGGAACCGGTCAACAGGGGGCATGAGAAACCTATGAAAACAACGGTTGCAGCCATTGATTTCGGAACCAGCAAAATTGTTACGCTCGTTGCCGAAAACAGCGGCAGTCAGCGCTGTGACATCACCGCTGCCGGCGTCACCAAGTATGACGGTTATCTGGCGGAAGGGTGGAACAACCCCGGTATGCTGGACGAGGCAATTCGCCGTTCCATCGCAGACGCGGAGGAACAGTCCGGCAGTAAGATCAAGGAAATCAACGTGGGTGTCCCCGGAGCCTTTACACACGTCTACGCCACAAAGGTGACCGTCCCGCTGAAGGGAACCGATCCCCGTGTTACGGCAAATGACGTGAAAACCGCATTCAGCAAGGCAGCCGAAAACCTGGCAAACGTTCCCGGCGTAGTCGTGCATTCCAGTCCTGCCTGGTTTATGGTTGACAGCGGGAAGAAAACCCTGGAGCCCGTTGGTATGAAAGGCCGGGAAATGACGGCATTCATCAGCTTTTGCGTGGGAAACCGCTTTTTCATTGACGATGTAACAAACCGGATGGCGGATCTCGGCATCGTGGTGACAGGCTTTTATTCCACTTCTGCCGGCGAAGCAATGCTCTATCTGAACGAGCAGGAGCGGGACCATACGTCCGTGCTGATCGATATGGGATACCTGAACACCGAGATTATCGGTGTGGAAGGCGACGCGATTATCTATCATAAAGTGCTTGATGTCGGCGGCGGCGATATTGCCGTCGCACTGGCGGAAGAGCTGGATATTTCACTGAACGCCGCGGAAGACATTAAACGCAAATTTGTTTACGGGATCGAAACATCCGGGGAGACCTACGAGGTTCCGGGAGCGGACGGACAGAAGGGAACCGCTTTCACGAGGGAACAGGTCAAGCCGATTATCTGCGGCGAACTGGATGAGATCTGTACGAAGATCAAGGAAGCCGTTGATGATGATTTCGGAGGCCTCGGCAGCTGGTCCAGCGTGTTTCTCACCGGCGGCGGATTAAGCTTTAACCGGGGCGGCAAGGAATACCTTTCCGGCCGGCTGGGCAGACCTGTGCAGGAGACCCCTCGCCGGACCACGAAACTGAACAGTCACTGTTTCTCAAGTGCCCTGGGACTGATGGATCTGATCATTGATACGATCGAGCAGCAGCGTCAGCCCGCTTCCGGCGCAGGAAACCGGATCAAGGACTTTTTCCGCAGCTTGTTGGGAGGTTAAGAGCATGATCGAATTCCAGAACGAAGAACAGAACACCTTTGCATCCATTAAGGTCGTAGGTTGCGGCGGCGGCGGAAACAATGCCGTCAACCGGATGGTGGACGCCGGACTTCGCGGAGTAGAGTTCATCTCCGTGAACACGGACCGTCAGGCGCTCGGGCAGAGCAATGCCCAGGTCAAGATCCAGATCGGCGAGAAACTGACGAAGGGTCTTGGTGCCGGCGCGATTCCCGAGGTGGGACGGCGTGCCGCGGAAGAGAGCCGGGAAGAGATTGCTTCCGCACTGAAGGGAGCAGATCTCGTCTTTATTACGGCCGGCATGGGCGGCGGTACCGGCACAGGCGCTGCTCCAGTGGTTGCCGAGATTGCCCGGGATCTGGGCACTTTGACAATCGCTGTGGTAACCAAACCCTTCAATTTCGAGGGTAAACAGCGGATGAAGAATGCCGAAGCCGGCATTGCGGAACTGAAGCAGCATGTGGACACCCTGGTTGTGATCCCGAACGACCGCCTGCTGCAGGTGGTGAACAAGGGTACAACGATGCTGGAGGCTTTCCGGATCGCGGATGATGTACTGCGCCAGGGCATCCAGGGAATCAGTGATCTGATCGCTGTTCCCGCCATGATCAATCTGGACTTTGCGGATGTAAGGACAGTTATGGAATCCGGCGGGATGGCCCACATGGGCATCGGTATCGGCAGAGGCGAAAACAAACTGGTGGATGCCGCCAAGAACGCAATCTCTTCTCCGTTGCTTGAAACCAACATCGACGGCGCGCGCGCCGTGCTGATCAACGTGACCGGCGGTGAGGATATCTCGATCGTGGATATTAATGAAGCGGCCAACCTGGTGATGGAGGCGGCGGATCCGGATGCCAATATCATCTTCGGCGCCGGAATCGACGAAACGATGGGAGACGAAGTCAGAATCACCGTCATCGCGACCGGATTCGAAAAAACGCCGTTCCCGAGCAAGGAACCCGCAAGGAAGCCGCGTGAAATCGAACATGAACGTCTGTTCGGTTCCTTCGGCACCAGCTTCGCCAAGAGCGAGAATCCGCCGGCCCAGAGCGTGTTTGATACGCCTGCACCTGCTGCAAACAGTCCTTTCTCCAACGGACAGACCGGCGAAGTGCCGACATTTATGAGCAGCAGCCGTCCCAGCATGGGCGTTCCGGGTATGGTGAATACCGGGTCTTTCCAGACCGGCTTCAGCTATCAGCAGACAGCTCCGCAGCAGCCGGTGCAGTCAACCCGTCCCTTCACGACTCAGCCTGATATGGGCCAGGCCAATCCGTCGTTCGGCGCGGCGCAGCCTCAGAATTACCAGCCGCTGTTCAACAGCAACGGTCAGGTGACCGGGCAGACCGGGAGTTTCCAGCCGGTCCCACAGAATCAGACAATGGAAACCGACAACCACGGGGTCCCCGGTTTCCTCAGACGAAAAAAGTAAAACATGCATCCGGACAGCGGGCAGCAGACAGCATTGCCCGCTGTTCTTTTTTTATGCGAACAGGAAAAGAATGCTGGTAAAAAAAAAAGTTTGAGGGTATAATAAAATGTCAATTTGTATGATTTGGAGGAACCTTCATGCGTAAAGGGATTGTGATATTTCTGGCAGTGATGATGCTGTTTGCTTCGGCTTTGGCCGAGACGACGCAAAAAGCTCCGGATTACACCATGGAGGGATATGACGGAGAGTTTTCCGGCAGAAACTGGGAGACCAATCTTTTTTTCAGCAGGATGCAGGAACGTACCGGAATCAGTTTCCAGTTTTCCCAGCATACGGATCAGGAAAAATGGACCGAACGAAAAAAGGAGATCCTGCGGGGTGAAAACATGCCGGATGTTCTGTTCAAAGCTGAACTGACAGGCGCCGAAACACGGGATCTGTACGAGGCCGGCCGGATCATTGACCTGGCTCCCTATCTGGAGGAATATGCTCCGGATCTGTGGAAACTGCTGGAAGGGAATCCGGAATGGAAAAAGGCAATCACATTGCCGGACGGATCCATTCCCGCGCTTCCCTCCTTCAATGAACTGCAGAACAATGACGCCATGTGGATCAATACCACCTGGCTGAAGAAACTGAATCTGGAAATGCCGAAGACGGCCGAAGAACTGACCGAAGTCCTGCGCGCGTTCAAGGAAAAGGATCCCAACGGAAATTATCAGAAGGATGAGGTTCCGCTGACCTTTATCGGCATGTGGGAGCTCCGTTTCCTGGGACATGCTTTCGGGATTATTGACAATGACTATTATGTTACGGCAAAGGAAGGGAAAGTCAATTCTTCGTTGACCTCGGATGAGAACAGGGCGTTCCTTACCTGGCTGCATACGCTTTGGGACGAGGGGCTGCTTGACGCAACCGGCTTCAGCACCACAGACAGCATCCGCCAGATTACGGACGAAAAGAAGGCAATTCCGTACGGCATGCTGCTCTCAAGCTCACCGCTGACTGTCGTACCGATGGCGGCCATCGGGCAGTTTTCACTGATGGAGCCGATGACATGGGACGGGAAAAAGGTCTACAGGGATCTGCTGGGGGATATGATCCGCGGGACATTTGCCATCAGCTCCGCATGCCGCGATCCGGAGAAACTGGTTTCCTGGGTTAACCTGCTTTACACGGAAGAGATCAGCCGCCTGGCCCATTTCGGGAAAGAAGGGGAAGACTATATTATGACCGAAGGCGGATACTGGGAATGGAATGCCGATGCCCAAACCGCCGGCGAGGTAATTCTGCCGGAGAGTACGATCAGCGAGGGCGGCGTGGCGCCGGGCCTGACAGATGCCGATTTCCAGCTGCGCTATTCGGATGAAGCAACCCGAAACAACATTGAGCAGCTTTCCGCCCTCAGGGCTTTCTGCGTCAAACCTTTCCCGCAGGTTTTCCTGAAAGCTGAGGATGAAAAAAGGATCGCGGAGATCCAGAAGAATCTTTCCGGGTACGCGGAAAAGGCCATGGCCTGCTTTGTGACGGGCGACACGGAACTGACAGACGAAAACTGGGCGGAATTCTGCCGCACGGTTGATGAAAAAGGACTGTCCGAAATGGTTGCTATCTGGCAAAAATATGTTGATTAAGACCTGATCCATTTGAAATTGCAGGAGGGAACGGTATGAGCCACACAGAGAAGATGATCCGGAGCCTGGAAACAGAGAAGACCCGACAGCAGCTGAACTGGCTTTACGGGACGGGTGAAGACGTTTGGGAGAAACAGAAGGCCAGATATGAAGCCCTGATCCGCCGGCATGCGGAGCTTTTCGGCGAAAAACCGGACCTTCAGCTGGTCAGCGCACCCGGGCGGACGGAGATCGGCGGGAATCACACGGACCATAACAACGGTCGGGTCCTTGCGGCTGCCGTTAACCTGGACGCGCTATGCGCCGTCAGCCCGCGGGAGGATATGACCGTCCGCTTCCACAGCGAAGGGTATGATCCGATCGAAATGGACCTTTCAGATCTTTCTGTCAGGCCTGAGGAAGAGGGAACCACCAAAGCCCTGATCCGCGGCGTTGCCGGCGGTATGCAGCAGAACGGCTACCGGATCGGCGGCTTTGACGCTGCCGTGACCTCTACGGTGGCGGGGGGCAGCGGACTGAGCAGCAGCGCGGCGCTGGAAGTCATGCTTACCGGTGTTTTTGACAGCCTTTTCAACCGATTCGATATGCCCTATGTTCTGCGTGCCCAGATCAGCCAGATGGCTGAGAACCGCTATTTCGGCAAACCTTCCGGCCTGCTGGATCAGATGGCCAGTGCCGCCGGCGGCCTGGTGACGGTGGATTTCAAGGATACGGATAAACCTGAAGTGGAACCGATCAGCTATGATTTTGCCAAACGCGGATACGCCCTGGTGGTTGTGGCGACCGGAGGATCCCATGCGAATCTGACGGATCAGTACGCGGCGATTCCGGCGGAGATGAAACAGGTGGCTTCCTGCTTCGGAAAACCGGTATTGCGCGGCGTGACAACCGAACAGCTGACAGAGGCATTATCCCGGCTTCGGCAAACGGTCAGCGACCGGGCGATCATGCGGGCGGTCCATTTCATTCAGGAAAACGACCGTGTGCCTGAACAGGTTGCGGCACTGAAGGAAGACCGGATTGACGATTTCCTGCGGCTGATCATCGACAGCGGACGATCCAGCTATATGTATCTGCAGAATGTGTTCGCGGATAATCGTGACCAGAGCCTCAGCCTGGCACTCTGCCTGGCGGAGATGCTGCTGAAGGGACGGGGTGCCTGGCGGATTCATGGCGGCGGGTTTGCCGGAACGACGCTGAACTTTGTCCCGACGGATCTGGTAGAATCTTTTGTGGACGTGATGAACCGTGCATTCGGCGAAAAAGCCTGCTTTGTTTTGAACATCAGGCCGGTCGGCGCCGCAAGGATTGAACTGAATTAGGAATTCAGAATTCAAAATTCAGAATAAAGGGTTCGGACGGGTATGGATATACCGTACTTACAGGACTATGAGTGTATGGGGAACGGAATGGCTGTAACACGGAGTGCTGCGGAAACACGGTCACTGGGAGAAAAACTGGCTGGGCAGCTGAAACCCGGCGATGTGGTGCTTCTGGAGGGAGAGCTGGGAGCCGGAAAGAGTGAACTGGCCCGCGGGATAGCCCGGGGACTGGGGGTAACCGAAACGATCACAAGCCCCAGCTTCACGATTCTGAATGTTTATGAGAGCGGCAGATGTCCGCTGTATCATTTCGACTGGTACAGACTTGAGAGCGAGGATGAACTGTACGAGCTCGGAATGGATGAATACCTGGGCGGGGACGGGATCGCACTGGTGGAATGGCCGGGCAGATGCCCGGAAGCGGTTCCTGAGGACTGTCTGCTGATCCGCCTGGATGCAGAAGGAGAAACAACCCGTCGGATCACTTCGGAAAGCAAAGGCGCTTTCCGAAAGATCATTCCGAACGAAGTTTGATGCGATGAAGATACTTGTGATTGATACCTCCGGACCGGTCTGCGGCACGGCGGTAATGGATGAAGATAAAGTTTACAGTGAGTTCACCGCCCAGAACCGGAATACTCATTCCACTAACCTGATGCCGATGGTGGAAGCGGTGCTGCACGCTGCCGGGACAGAGCTGAAGGAGCTTGATGCGGTTGCCGCGGTAACCGGTCCGGGAAGCTTTACCGGAGTGCGTATCGGGGTTGCGACGGCCAAAGGTCTGGCGCATGGGGCAGGTCTCCCCTGTATTCCCGTAGACGCGCTGGAAGCATTGAGCGCTTCCGCCGGGGATTTTGACGGGATCATCTGTCCGATTCAGGACGCGCGGGCGGGCCAGGTCTACGGCGCTGCTTTCCGGAACGGAGAAAGACTGACGGAAGACGCGCCGATGAAGCTGGAAGATTTCCTGGAAACCGTCAGGCCTTTGGGGGAATGCTTCCTGTTCATCGGGGACGGCGTGCCGGTACATAGGGTGAAGATTTCCAAAGTACTCGGCACAGCGGCATTTTCGGCTGCAACCCATCTGGGTTATCTGCGGCCCTCCGCGGCGGGGATGATCGCCCTGAAAAAAGGGGAAAAAACAGATTATCTGAACCTGCAGGCGACCTATCTGCGGCCTCCGAATGCACAGAAAAACAAAAAGCTGCTGGAGGCAATGGCCCGTGAGTGAAACGATCATCCGCCGGATGAGGCTGAAGGATCTTGACGAGGTGACTGCCCTGGA
>Ga0265298_10002647_pt1 | contig 24573 bp, 15 predicted proteins | sample AusTroGonzalo_MG_3_FD_193486 | JGI IMG/M metagenome (GOLD analysis project Ga0265298, IMG submission 193486) | Bovine rumen microbial communities from tropical cattle in Woodstock, Queensland, Australia - Gonzalo_01 | ecosystem: Host-associated > Mammals > Digestive system > Stomach > Rumen ...
TTACCCGTCTCACTGACACCACTCAGATGAACACGCACCTCCGATGAGTTGTTGCCGCCCAGTACGAAACGGTCGTTGACCAAGGCCACACGCAGATGCTGACGGGCTGCAGCCATTGCTGCACACATGCCCGCAATGCCACCACCAACGACAACAAGGTCGAACGTCTGTGACTGGTCTGCCTGCACCTTCTGCAAGCTTCTGCGCCACGCCGCGGGCTGCGCAACGGCATTGGGGTTAAAAGACTTTGATGTAGTCAGCAGTATCGCGTCACAACGACCATCGAAGCCTGTCAGGTCGTGAAGTGCAAGCTTGCTCTCTCCTTTTTCCAGTTCCACTTGTCCTGCCTCCTGCCAATACCATCCATGACCGATAGTACCCAACTGTTCTGAACGGAAGTTTTCACCTATGGTCAACTGAAAGGCGCCAGGTCCTTTCTTTCCTCCACTAAAAGGAGCCGTCCAATTGTACGTACGCACATAGACATGATACCTCCCACCCTTCTTTACAGATAATGTTGTCGTTGCATCTGCCACGGGGGTTCCCAGTCCGTGAGCCAACAGATAGGGCGACCCCATCAGGTTCATGAACTGCTGATCAACGGCCCAGCCACCTTTGTTCTGGAAAGCTTCAGTCTCAATCAGGATATCTGTTGCACCTATCAGTAGTGAAAAGCCTATAGAAATCAGAGATAAAAGAAATCTTTTCATCGACGATAATACTGCTTGTATTGTATTTTTTATTATTGTTCTTTTTGTAAGCTTTGTCCTATGACGTTATCTAACCTAAAGTTTCATGTGGTCAAAGCTATGCCTTGATATAACCATTTAGATTATTTTGCTCAGCAATATAATTTATTTTGCCGTACAATTTAATTTATTTTGGTCGGCAATTTAAATTGTATGTCAAGCCTACAGTTGAAGTTTGGCACTTCGAAACTGCAGGTTTGACCATACAAAACCCTTCAAATAACAATTACTTCACGGTCACATCCGCAATCTTCATCCATCCATCAGAGGTCAGCACCTCATCACGGGCCGATATACGGATACCTATTTCATTGTCCTTCTGTGTATCAACCAGACCAACGGCCCATGTGTATTTACCAGCGGCAACATTGTTCAGGGTGATATCTGTCTTATAGGTATGGGGTGTTCCCTTTACCCACTCGTTAATCTTCGGATTATCATCAACAAACTGATAAACCGGTTTTTCCTGTGCGTCGAGAAGGGCAAAGCACACCTTGTATTTCTGGTTCCATTGAGGAATATTGGTGGGACAATAGCCCCATCCCAGATTTGACCAGCGATGCACAATAGATACCTTTCTACCTGAATTAGCCGATGTAGGTACTGAAATCTTATCGGCATACAGACGATAACCACCCTCGGCAATGAACTCCTTGACCAGATTAAATGCGGTGTTAAACCAAGAGTGTGTCTCACCAGTATTAACATTCGACGAGAAACGAAGGTCCATCATATTTACATTGGCACCTTTACCCTCGTTAAACTCACCCTGTCGCACCTCAGCGAAGTTATTATAGCCATCACCCTTGATAGAGTTTCCATGAGAAGACTCTACCCAACCACCTTCCATAACGAAAGGTGTCTGATAACGATATTTTGCAGCAATGCCACGTTCCCATGCCTTATAGTAATTCTTCATACCAAAGGCATCGTGACGCAAACAAAAACCCTTTTTTACTGCACGGTCAATCAGTTCCTCTGACTTCTCCATACCATTATCAGCCGTCTCATTGGTGTTAAGCAGACAACGGTGATAGTTAATCATGATAGGCACACGCTTGAAAGCATCGACCATGAGGTCGGTAATCCACTCAAAGACTGCCTCACGGGGAGAAGCATCACCGGTAGAGTAAACAAGTGTATGGGTCTCACCCCACTTTCCGAGTCCGAAACCGCTGACGAACTGTGTAATCTCTGGGTCATCGTATTTGGCAGCAAAGTCGCGCAGGAACTTTCCATATTTCTCCTGGAAGATAGGATCATCGGGATAAGGCGTCCAACCCTTGAAACTACCAGTAGTTGTCTCAAAATATTTTGCTCCAGCTTCCCTTACATACTCCGGCGAGAAGTTCTCGTGCTTGTCGCGTGAGTCTGTCACAAACGTCCATGCAATCTTCAGTCCACGCTCCTTCGCTCCTTTCATGAGCATGCGGAATCTGCGAGCAGGAGCCGTATCCACATCGTCCTGCCAGATATACTTTCCTTCCTCAGGGTTGAACTGTGACCAGGCACCACGCATATAAAGCGTTGTTCCGTAGTCAGAGACCTTCACCTTACCCTCGGCCGATTCAAAGTCATCATACAGTTCCCAGAAATTATCCATCATGCCATCACCAATACCGGCATAGATAACCCATCCCTGCATGGGATTCTCTTTCTGAATCTTATAACGTTCGGGCTTGAAGCTTACAATCTCATTACCACTGACATTCCAATCTACGGTAGCTGTTTCCTGCTGCTCATCCTCGGAACACGAAGTTCCGAGAACGGGCATCAGAGACATTAATACGCCTACGATGAGCGTATGTTTACTGAATAATATATTGTTCATCATCTTGTTATTTACTTGGTTGCAAATGTAACGGTGAGTTTCTCAATGTCAACAACAACAAAGTTGCAGTTCTCAGGCAACAGGAAAAAGGCATAGCGGTTGTCTCCCTGACCAGCTACGAGTCCCTGTGGTGTGCTGTCCTTAACCTCTACAAAGCCATTATGATCGTTACGCTTGGCGTCAGCAGTAGAACCATAGGCATATACATTATTGTTATGGTTAGAGACACAGAACTTCACGGCACCCTTTGGATTGTCTCCGCCAATGGCAGCTGTCTCGCGTGGCAGAATAGCACCTTTGTAAACAAAGACATTAGGATTTGCCAGACTCTGCTTCAGCGTATAGGTCTCTTGATAACCGTCTGCAATATTCTTTTCCTGATCATCGCAGTTTTCAGCAAAACCGGTATCGTGGGCAAAACTGTTGAATGAGCCCCACATCCAGAGTTTGACAACCTCCTGTGTATATGGGTTCTTGCCAATCGTCGTGTTGTTATATGACACGGTCTTGTTCTTCAAGTCTGTGGCAGGAGAATAGATGATGATGGTCTTTTCCTCTACGTTGATGACAATGCGGTATGTACCATCAGCAGGAATTGTCCAATAGCGCTGGTTTGTCTTGGTGGTCTGAGCCAGGGCAAACGAAGCTGATGTACCATCTGCAATGGCATGATTATCAGCATCCTGTGGAACAATCGACATCTCCTGAGCATCATTGAATGTCAGAGGTATGTAAAGCTGACCAGCCTTCAACTCGCCACGCCATGCGTATAGATTCTCATTCTCAAGTGTCTGCTGAACCTCTATCTGTTCACCACCAGTTGCACTACCTGCCAAGAACATCTGGTCGGCCTCCACAAGGGCGCCTGCAGCCAGAATACGAACCGTCTTAGCACGCAGATTGATGTTAACGCGATAGTTATCCTCTTCTGTGATGACCCAGCTATTAGCCTTTGCCTCATCAGTAATCACACATGGCATATCGCCTGTTGTGATAGCTTCATCAGCATTCAGTGGTCCTACCGCATTCTGTTCGTCGGCATAGATAACAGGGAAGTTTATCTTACCAGGCTTGAGGTGCATCGTACCTGTATAGACCATATCGTCATCACTCTTACTGAGTTCTGCACGACCATCGGCAACAGCCGTACCATCTACAAAGAGCTGATCAGCTAGGAACTGCTTAGGACCATAGGTCTTCACCGTGAATGAAGCAGTCGATACATCGGGCACCTTCATCTGCGGACCTTCGAAAGAAGCCGTCACCGTTATGATGACCTTGCAAGGAGAACTTGTCATCTGTCCGAAGTGTTCCACCAGCATCTGCTGCATCTCTGCATTGGTATAGGAACGCGAGAACTTTCCGTCATCCTCATATTCCACAATATCCTGAGCGGCACTGCCATCAACAGAGAATTGATATTTATAGACGGTAATGTAATCATTACCATAATCATGTGCGGCGCACCAACTGAAATCCAAGGCGACATCATCAGGGTGGTCTTCGTCCAGTTTAATATATTCTGGTATATCGGAGAACTGCATGTCTGAATGATTTCGCGACAACCAGTTGTCAATCTCCTGATCGCAAGATGCCAACAACAGGACCAAGACTGCCGAACCTAGCATCTTTGCATATTTCATTATGTTCTTATTCATATACTCTTCAAGTTAGACTATTAATAACCTTCGTTGTTTGTAAGTGCTGGACAGAGTTCCATATCATGTGTAGGAATAGGCCACAACATCTGACGAGCGGGGAACTTACGCTCTGCACCCGTTGTACACAGACCAGCCTTGAACAGAGCAGAGAAATCTGCCAGTCCATCTTCATCAATCATAGGAGTCATGCCCCAGAACCAGTTGCCCTTGTTGACCACATCTGTCAGCACAGCATTGGGGTCCATGAGCAGGATATAGTTATAACCATTGAGTGCCTTCTCTGCCAGATTCCATCTCATCAAGTCCTGCAGACGCTGGTTCTCCATAGCCATCTCCATGCGGCGCTCTATGCGAACCTCATAGCGCATCTGCGACTGGCTGACAGCACTTACGGCAGGATATGCCGTTGTCTCGCTCTTGTTGACACCATAGGCACGTGCTCTTACCTGATTAATACAATCGGCAGCAACATCCAGGTCTTTATTCTGCTCTATCAGCGCCTCTGCATAAATCAGCAGCAGGTCTGCATAGCGCATAATCACATAGTCTTGCTCTACCTTCAGTCCGTTATCCATCCAAGTAGCATCGATGCCTTTCTTCCACAACAAGCCATTGTAAGAAGTGTATTGAGCCACAATACGTGTATCCTGATTTGACTGCAGTTTACCTGTAGTATAGTTCATGATCTGCGTAGCAGCAGGACTTGGATTGAACTCATATCCGCAATGATTAGTGCCAAACTCAACAATGGTCATTGCACATCGGGGGTCACGGTTCTGGAATGGATTATGAGGATCGAACAGTGGCGACTCGTCGATAGGCTTTCCATCGGTACAGAGGAAAGCAGCGAGCAAATCCCATGAGGGGTTATAAGAGCCGTAGCCTCCTGCGTTACGTGGCAGTGCGTTCTTGACAATCCATGAGTCCAGAATCACATCATTCTCTATAGAACGAGGAAGAACAAAAATCTTCTCTGGCACGTTCTTGGTCTGCTGTTTGAACAGATCCGAGAAGCTGGGATAGAGAGAGTACTGATTCAAGGCAATACACTGAGCAGCAGCCTTCTCTGCAATGTCATAGTCGTGCATATAGAGTGCATAACGAGCCTTCATAGCCAGCGCTGCTCCCTTGGTAGCATGAATGGTTGAGTTCAGGGAGTAGCTCTCAGGCAAGTACTCGATAGCCTTGTCAAAATCATCATAAGTCTTCTGCTTAACCTCATTCTTATCCATGCGTCCCATGCTCTCTGCTTCTGAGATGGTCTTTGTCTCATCCATGTAAGGCACATCTCCATAGAAGAAAGTCAAGTCTGCATATTTACAAGCACGGCAGAAGTATGCCTCACCAGCATAGCGGTTGCGTGTCTTCTCGTCGCAAGTAGCCTTGTGAATATTCTCAAGCAGCGTGTTGCAGCGAGCTATCAGCTTATAGCTCTGGTTCCAAAGAGTATATACCTCATACTGCTGTCCGTTGAGTGTAGCATCGAGCACACAACCATTACTACCTGGGTTACGGTTTTGCAAACGGTAGGTTGTATTGTCAGACCATTGCTCAGAGGAGTTAAGGGGCTCCTGCCAATAGCCCAGGATATAGAATTCGTTGGTTGCCATCTCGAGTTCATTCTCGGTAGTATACCAGGCTGCGGTATTACCCTGTGACTTGGGGACAAGGTCCATATCCTCACATGCTGTGAATGTCAACAGGGCGGCTATGATAATTGAATTTTTTACTTTCATAGAATGGTATGTTTAGAAATTGACTTGTATGCCAAAGAGCAGTGATGTGGTAATAGGATAAGAGCTAACGCCCATTTCAGGATCCCACCCTTTGGGGAAATTGCTGATGCAGAAGAGGTCTGAAGCACTTGCATAGACTCTCACTTTCTCTATCGTGAGGGCATCCATCCATTTCTTAGGGAGTGTATAACCCAGCGAGAGGTTTTTCATTCGCAGATAAGCGCCATTGAAGATCCAGTGGTCTGAAGTGGCATAGTTATTACTCTTCGACACACTACTCAAACGGGGATAGAAGGCAGATGCATTCTCCTCCGCACTATTCAGCGGACTCCAGTAGTTGCCCTCTATGATTGAGGGGATGTTACCATAGTTATCGCGCAAGGGCTGTACCATAGCTGTCTCTAAGTATGAGTTCTGCTTACCTACACCCTGGAAGGCCATATTCAGGTCAAATCCCTTCCATTCAGCACCTAACTGTACGCCAAACTGATAGCGAGGTAGTGAGTTGCCAAGGGGAACACGGTCATACTCTGGTGAGATCTTTCCATCGGGCACACCGTCAGGACCACTGATATCGCGGTACTTCAGGTCACCCACGGTTACTGTTGTTGCCGTACGTGCAGAGTTGTTCACCTCTTCCTGTGTCTGATAAATGCCCTCACACACATAGCCATACCACTCATTGAAGAGCACACCTTCACGTTTTACCTTTCCTCCACTGATGATATCGGAGTTATTCAGGTAGTCAATACGAGACTTGAAGTCTGAGAGATTCAAGGCTACATGGTATTTGAAATCGGCAATATGGTCGTTCCATGTGATATCCAGATCCCATCCCTTTGTTGACATCTTACCAGCATTGGTATTAGGATCGTTGTAACCCATGGTATAAGGAATCTGGATAGCTAACAGCATATCGCGTGTCTGCTTCCAATAATAGTCGAAGGTAAAACGCAGACGACCGTTCAGGAAATGGGCATCAAGACCAAAGTCGGTAGAAGTGGTGGTCTCCCATGTGATGTCCTCAACAGGCAATACGGACGGACGAGCTGTCTTTCCTGAAACTACAGAGCCATCGGCCATATAGAAGAAAGAGTTACCAAACGACATCAGAGCCATGTAGGGGAAATAGTTACTGCCAATGCGCTCGTTACCCAACATACCCCATGAGGCACGCAACTTCAGGTGTGAGAGATAACCTTGATCTGTGATTTTCTTCATGAAAGACTCTTGGGTCATCACCCAACCAGCCGAGAACGAAGGGAATGTTCCCCAACGATAGTCCTTTGCAAAACGAGAAGAGCCATCATGACGCACATTAGCCTGGAACAGATAGCGGTCGGCATAAGAATAAAGTACACGTCCGAAGAATGAGTTTGAAACATACTCAGAACCAGTACCGCTGTTATCCTTGAAGTCTTCAGGACCAATGTTCAGATAGGGATAGCCTGTCAACTCATACTGGTCGCGTGCTGCACTAAGGCTCTCCGACTCTGTAGAGTAGTTCTCATAACCTGCCATTAAGGTCAGGCTGTGGTCTCCAAAGGATTTCATATAGTTGGCAATAATCTGAGATGTTACGCGCCAACTCTCATTACGTGACTCCGTCAGTTTGTTGGTGGCATAGATAGAGCCGGCATCGAAGTAACCACCAAAGGTGTTGGGGTCGTCGGCCAGAGTATAGCCACAAGCCAACTTGAAGGTTTTTCCTTTGCTATAGTTCAGATAGGGCGAAACAATGGCTTGCAGTGAAAAGCCATCAAAAGGCTTAATGGTGATACTTCCCTTTCCCTGAAACTGGCTGCTGCTGTTGTGTGAGTAGCCACCCTCTGTCAACAGTCCGTAGGGGTTAGCACCGCTTTTTCCTGAAGCCAGACGTCCGTCTTCCCATGTTGCAGGGTAGATGGCAGGCATCTTGCGCATGTCGCTGAAAGGATCGTAAACGGTATTGTCACTCTTTGCATGGCGCAGGCTGAAGTCAATGCTGGTAGACAACCATTTGTTGATGGTGAAGTCGTTGTTGGCACGCATCATATAGCGCTTGAAGCTACGACCATCATACAGTCCGTCAACATCATCGTATGACAATGTGACCACAGAGCGTACCACCTTATTACCACCTGTCATGGTCAGATTGTGCGAACTACGAGGTGCACTGGACTTCAACATCAGTCCTTGCCAGTCCGTAACAGGATACTGGTCTGGGTTGGTTTCATGATAGCGCATCCAGTTCTTTGTCTGGTCTGCCGTATATACCTGAAACAGTCCGCCTGATGGATTATCATTATACTGCAACTCATTGTTCATCTCCAGATAGCGAGTCACACCCACCATGCTTGGCTGTGTGGTTGGAATCTCAAGACCCAACTCACCAGTATAGTGCAACGACAGCTTGCCCACATCCTGACCACGCTTAGTGGTTACGAGGATAACACCAGCAGCAGCTTTGGCACCATAGATACTGGCAGCTGCAGCATCTTTCAACACGGTGATGTTCTCTACATCGTTTGAGTTTACATTATCCAGCGAACCTTCCACACCATCGACAATAACAAGTGGTGACGAGTCGCCCATGGTGGTGACACCACGCACATGGATACTGCTGGCTCCACTGCCAGGAGCACCACTGTTTCGTCTTACCATGATACCAGAGAGCGAACCCTGCAAGGCATTGGACAACTGAGTATTGTGTCTTGCCACCAAGTCTTCACCCTTCACAGCACTCACAGCACCAGTAAGGTCCTTTTTCTTCACCATACCATAACCAATGACAACCAGTTCTTCAAGACTGTTGCTGGTCTCAACCAAGGTTATATCGTATTTGCCACTGGCAGCTATTTTCACCTCCTGGGTATTAAATCCCATATAGCTTACCTCTATGACATCATCCTTTCCACACTCAATCGTATAGTTACCATCCATATCACTGATGGTTCCCTTGCTGCTTCCTTTAATCTTCACCGTGGCACCCATGAGCGGCTCACCGCTCTGGTCCACGATGTGTCCTGTCACTGTGCGAGGCTTATCATCATTCGCTGCCTTGCCGGAAGACTTCGCCTTCTTGGCACTTGTAATGACGATTTGCTTTCCGTTAATAGTGTAGGACAATGAGGCAGTGGCACACAGATCAGCAAGAATCTTCTCCATACTGCGTCCCTGCAACTCAATAGTCACTTGTTCACTCAGGCGTTTTTCCACGGCCTGATCGTAAACAAATACATACTTACCCTGTGCTTCGATATACTTAAAGACAGATTTGATAGTTGTTTTCTCTGCCTTCAGTATATACATCCCGTTTGCATGGTTCAGCGTGATAACGCCTGCCCACATCGGAGATGCGATAGTCAGGGCTGACAACACAACCAACGCTGCCAATCGCTGACGACATAGGGATTTGATTCTGAGTGTTCTCATACAATAATAATATTAATAGTTTATGATTAGATTAATGAATACTCACGTTATTTAATAATAGCCAGCCATTGTGGAGCAGACTTTTATCAACAGCTATCTCAAGAGCAGGCCTGTTTCCTTTGGTCACATCGACCAGTGCCACAGCCCATTGATACACGCCCTTTTTCAGTTCCTTAGAGCAAAGCGTTACTTTACTGGTAGAAAAGTGCCCCTTTTCCCATAGAGAAAGGTTACTTTTCTCATCGAGAAGTACCGCTTTTACTTCACCGTCCTGCAACAGGGCATAGGCAACCTTGTATTTCTGGTTCCATTGTGGGATATTGGTAGGACAGTAGCCCCATCCCATATTGGTCCAAACAGAACTGATTATTACGTCTTTAGCACCGGCTTTCAACTTGTCTGGCACAGTAACTGACGAGGGATAGAGTCGATAACCACCTTCTGCCACAAAGCGTTTAACCAAATCGAAAGAGGTGGCAAACCACGAACGTGTCTCGTCATTCACACGCAAGTCCATCATGTTCACATGGGCTTCCTTCGCATCCAGAAACTCTCCCAAGCGCACATCCTCAGGATGTCCCTCACGATACTTTCCGCTAGGATCGCGCCAGTAGCGGTGATGAGCTCCTGTTATCCAGCCACCCTCCATGATAATGGGGCGACGGAAGTTCCATTTCTCAGCAAAGTCCTTTTCCCACTTTTCATAATATCCAGTCATACCAAACGCATCGTGGCGCAGACTATAACCTTTATTAATAGCATCCTCGAGCAATGCCTGACTACGCTCGTGAGGTGCCGACCAGCTAATCGTGTCGCCTACCAATCGATGATAGTTGATAATCAGGGGAATCTTCGTGAAGGTCTTCGTGTAAAGGTCGGTAATCCAGTTAAACACCTTTTCTTTATTGCTATAGTCACCATATTTCACACCATGAGCCTCGCCCCATTTTCCAAGTCCATAGGCATCGATGAAGTCCACCTTGTCAGGGTCATTGAAAGCAGTAGCAAGCGCTTTCAGAAACTTGGCATATTTCTCTTGAAACACAGGATCATCGGGATAAGGCGACCAAACAGAAGGATTGTTCGGGTCTTGGAAGCCACAGGCACCTGCTTCCTTCACATAGAGCGGCGTATTCTGTCCCTGATCACGACTATCCACCACAATACGGAAGGCCAGTTTCATGTTGCGATCCAACACACTTTGGAAGAGTCGGCTAATGCGGGAATCAGGATTCTGCCAAGCATATCGCCCCTCTTCAGGCTCCAAAGAGCTCCAAGAGGTACGTACATAGCACGTATTGGCATAGTCAGAGACACGAACCACAGAGTCTCCCACACTCATTTTGTCATACCCCATCTTGTCCCAGAAGTTCTCGTCCCACGTTCTTCCCATATACATCACCCATCCGTTTAGCGGGTTGCGCAAAACGCGAGTGCTATCAGGCAAGAAAGTGGTCGTAACCATCTTGGCTTGAAGCGTATGGCATGCTGCCATCAGTAAGATAGCAAATAATTTATATCTCATTGTCTTAAGGTTGGTTTCTAGTATAATATCGATTTGACGAGAGAAGGCCCCATCAATGGAAATCGGTGCCAGCCAGTGCGTTAACCGACTTTATCACATCGCGAACATCCTTCTGATAAACCAGTTTTCCATACAACTGGATATCGGCATGCATATCATCAACAGTATAGTTTGTACCGTAGTAGTCATTAATTCGAGTCATCACCATTCCCAGGTCTTCACCATGTAGGCTAAGCACCCCGTTCAGCCAACCAGCATATTCCTGAGCATCTACCTCCTGAAGACTCTTAAAAGTGCCATTTTCCAATTGCAGCAATTGGTTAGGACGCATCGTCACGGCATCATTATTACTTGTCGTTGCTGATACGCAACCCTCTATAAGCACCACCTCTGTCTGATTATTACTGTAGTGGTTGACACAGAACTTGGTACCCAGGACTTTGACACTCACGCCATCCGTATTGACAATAAAGGGATGATTCTTGTCGTGTGCCACATCAAAGTACACCTCACCACATGCATATACCTCGCGTCGCTCACCATTGAAGACCTTAGGATATCTGACCTCTGAACGCGAATTAGCAATAATCTTTGTACCATCGCTCAGCATAATGGTCATCTTCTCACCTACAGGCACCTTAACGGAAACATACTCCAACGTAGCCTGACTTATCAGCGTTCCTTCGTCAACGCCCATTGAAGAGCGATAAGCAAAGAAACTGAAAGTCATCACAAGGACAACAGCTAACGACGCTGCCAACGACAAGATGACACGACGACGCGACTTCCTCTGGTGTATCTTGCGGAAGGTGAGCTGCTCTATCCTGCTCAGGTTCACGCCCTCAGGCACTCCGTCATTAACGAAGGCCTTGAGTTTGCGATCCTCCAGACTATCGCCATAAGCATAGTCGGAAAGGGCATTCCCTATGTTGTTATTATCATTTCTTTGCATAGTCATATATTATATGTATGTGTTGACGTTTTTAATAATTGCCTGTCATTGGTACTATCTTCTCGTCCTTGGCCCTATCGCCATCTCTTCGTCCAAGCAGTTTCTTCTTCAAAGCGCTCATGGCGTAGGCAATATGGTAATTGACCGTTGCGAGCGTGATGCCTGTCAGTTTGCATATCTCCGCATAAGGCATCTGGTCTATCTTCGCCATATAGAAGATACGCTTGCACTTCAGTGGCAGTCCCTCGATGGCTTCGTGCAGCGAATTAACCTCTTCTTCCGAAATCATGCTGTCCATTGGTGTCAGCATGTGAGGGAACTCAAAGTTGGGAAAGTCATCAATGTTTATTTCTAACTTCTTCTTTGAGGTCTTACGCATCAGCGAGATCACCTTGTGATAAACAATAGTAGAAAGCCATGCGTCGACATTATCTATTTCCCCCAGCGACTTACGGTGTGACCACACCTCCACAAAGACATCACTGACCACCTCCTCGGCACTCTCTTTGTTGCCAAGCATACCATATGCCTGAAAGTACATTCGTTCGGAATGCTTTCGCATAAAGTGCTGAAGGGCCAGCTCGTTTCCCTTCGAGATGAGGATTAGTTCTCGGTCTGTCTCAGCCATTGTTCAGGGTTTTCTACTAATCATGACGCAAAAATAATAAAAATATATAGTACTCTTCTGCAAAAAATTTATTTTTTTCTTTCCTTCATGCTTTTCTGTCCTTTCTTGATAGCCTTTAACCATCGTTTTGCCATCCTCTTGGCTCCCTTCTGATTAGGGTGAACACGGTCGTGAATAGTCATCGTTCGCCAATCATGTCCTGTTGCCATGTCAACCAGGAACAGATGATGGTCGGCACCACCTGTCACCATCTCGGCAATACGTCGGTTTAGTTCTGGAATATAACTGTATTTAGGCAGCTTCCCACTGGGTGTCACCTGTGCAATGAACACCAATGCCTCGGGGTTAATAGTATGAATCGTACTGATGATATGCTGATAGGCCTTTATCATCCCGTCCACTGGTTGTTGGTCTGCGAAATGATTATGCCCCGCATGTAGCAGGACGATATCAGCAGGATACAAGCGATAGATGCTGTCCACACGCGCCTCTATAAACTCAACAGGTTTGCCACTAAAGCCACAATGACGCAAAACCCCTGCAGGTGTCTTGCGCTCTCGCGGACCAATGAAGTCCACCTCATAACCCTTTCTCTGGAACAACTGCCATAATGGATAGAGGTATGAGTTGAACTCATCACCACCTTCTGTGATCGAATCACCCATACCCATCACAGAGAAACGCTTCTCCTGCGTTTCTGCCACCATAGTGACAGACATCAGCAGGAGAAGCACGAAAACAAATCCTTTTATTGTCAACCTATTCATCTTCAGCAAAAACGCCCTTATAGTTACACCAGCCATTGCCCTCTTCCAGTTCCTCTTCCTCGAAATCACAAGTTCTGGACAATTGCTCCGAAGTAGTCACTACATTGAAATAGCTGGCAGCTATCATGCTGGTACATTCTATCTTCGTCACTTTGACACTACAGGGTATATATGTCTTTTTACTCATAATCGTATATATATAAATTAAGGTAATTATAGTTTCTGGCCTACGACATTGTATTTAATGCCATTCTTCATCATGACGATTCGACCATTCTCTATGAACTTGCCACTACGCTTCGTGCCACTATTCTGCAAGCCTTTCACACTAGCTGCCTCATTCTCGAATGATACAAACGAGCGGGCTTCTGAACCACCCAGCACCAGATAGGCTCTATGTGCCTTGTTCATAAAGGCGGCACCACCAGCCTCAGCATAGTAGAATCCCAGTCCGCTTTCGCCATTGGCCAACTTATAATGCTTACCATCGCCTGTTGTCGTCTCTGCAACGTCAGAACCCTTCAATAAGTTGGTGGGGGCAGCAGATGCATTCGACAAATTCAGTTCTGGATAATATTTTCCTTCATTACCTTCCACATACAATGCTGTGCCTGCAGGAACATCATCGCCAGCAGCATAAGTGGTTCCAATAGTCAAAACACCAGCAGTCTCACTTGAGATTGTTTTACCTACTAAGCCAACAGGCATTGTAAAGGGAGCACTGATATAGTATGTGCCAACACCTACATTTGTGATATTAATAGCAGGTACGATATTCGTATTAGAGTTATTGTCTTGGTCAATCAAACAGTTCGTATATGTTACAGACCTGTTTGACACATCTCCCCAAAAGACCGCAGCACCACTTACTGCCGTATTATTATACATCAGCGTATTGTTTATAATCAGTTCGCGCTTATAGCTTGATTCTGATTTTCCACAATAGATGGCGCCTCCATTACCCGCAGAGGTGTTATTTTTAAAAACAGAGTTATTAATGGTCAGTGTCTCTCCATGCTGCAACATAACCAATCCTGCAGCATCATTAGTGGTAACAGCACAATCCTCAAACAAGCAGTTGTTGATGGTAGTAACACCATTATTTTTACTACCTGAAGTCAGACGCATTACTGCGCCACGGCTGCTGGCAGAGATATTCCTGAAGGAACAATCATCAACCACTAAGTTGGCTGTTCTTGCAAGAATGGCACCTCCGCCATTACCACTATTCGCAATATCTCTGAAATGACAATTTCTTATAGTAACCGTTGCAGAACACTCATTAATACAGATGACTCCAACTCCATTCGTGATAACATAATTATTGATAGTGAGAGAAGATGGTTGATTCAAAGTGTATTTCTCAAAATCAATATTATCTATTGTCACGAATCTATCATCGTTCAGTCTTGTTACTACACGTATCAGTCTGTCACGGTCTGCCGTTCCATCATCATCGGTATCACCAGTAAAGACTGTTCGTTCTGCACCTGTGGAGCCATGAAACTGTACTCCCCAACGTACCCATATAGTAGAGGTGCAAGCATATTTTCCTCCTGCAAAATAGACATTATCATCATTAGCAAAAGAAGTTCCTGAATTACTTTCGCTTGCCCTATCTTGGAACGTAGCTAAATCCCATGCATTCTCCCAACTGGAGCCATCTTTTGTTCCGGCTCCTGAAGGACTGACATAGTAGTCGGTAGCTGATGCGCTGAGTGCGCAAGCAGCAAAAAGGAATGTAGTTAATAAAGATTTCATCATATCCTTGTTTTTATTTTCTGAATAGTTTCTTGTTATTCACAATCACAAGTCCTTTCGTATCTCTTGAGACACGCTGACCTAAGAGGTTATAGCACTGATTGGGAACAGAAATCCCCTGTTTCATATCAGCTATACTATTGATGCCACTGCTTACCGAAGTAACCACAACATTATTGAGCAGCACCCATCCATTGCTCTTATACACATCTGCTACAGAGACATCAAGACCTATGGCATTGTTGTTCGTCTTGTCTATCAGTCCTACTGCCCAGGTATAGTTTCCTGGCTGAACGCCTGTCAGCGAGAACTGTGTAGAGAAGCTCTGATCATCATTCTGCACAATGGTCGAGAGATCACTATTCTCTGCTACGAAGATATTCCTCACCGTGTTTCCCTGCAACAGCGCATAAGCAACCTTATATTTCTGGTTCCACTGTGGAATATTGGTCGGACAATAGCCCCAACCACTATTAGCCCATACCGACGACAAGGTTATCTGTCCGCTTGAGGTCATCATCGAAGGAACAGTGACCGTCTTGGGATAGAGATGATAGCCACCCTCGCGCATAAAGCGTTTCACCAGATAGAAAGCATCATTAAACCATGAATAGGTCTCACCACTCGTGATGTTAGAGTTATAACGGAGGTCCATCATGTTGGCATGAGCATCCTGTGCATCAGTAAACTCACCCAGACGCACATCTGCCCAGTCGGCATAACCATCATTGTTCATCGGACTGTTTCCGTGTGAAGCCTTCACCCAACCGCCTTCGCTCAACACAGGACGCTGGTGGATATACCTATGCACATAGTTCTTTTCCCACGTGCTATAGTAGGTCTTCATGCCCATCGCATCATGACGCAGGGAGAAGCCGCGAACCACGGCACTGTCAAGCAGGCGTTCTGAGTTAGGATCATACTGAGTGCCGTTCCACTCCGTGCCCGTCAATATCCAACGGTGATAGTTGATAACCACAGGCACCTGAGTAAACAGCGAGGCATTGAGATTGGTAATCCAGTTGAACACACTCTCACGTGGTGTCATGTTGCCCGTAGAGTATCTCACCGAGTGACCCTCGCCCCACTTTCCAAGACCTGTTCCACTGATAAACTGCACGCGCTCCGGGTCGTTATATTCCTGAGCGAAAGCAGTGAGGAACTGTGCGTATTTCGCCTGGAAGACAGGATCATCGGGATAAGGTGACCATACCTGCGTGCTACCTGTCGTGGTGGTAAAGCCCTGAGCACCGGCATCGCGCACATACTGCGGCGTAAACGTGTCGTGCTTGTCGCGACTATCTGTAATAAACGAAAAAGCCAGCTTCAGGTTGCGCTGTTGGGCTCCGTTCACTAGCATTCTCAGTCGTTGGGCAGGTCTTGTGTTACAAGTGTTCTGCCAGGCATAGACATTCTCTTCCGGATTGAAATAGCTCCATGCGGCACGAATGAATAGTGTGGTAGCATAATCACTGACGTTCACCTGTCCTTCTGAAGAAGTGAAGTTGTCGTACTGTGACCAGAAGTTATCTGAAAGACCATCACCCAGACCAGCATAGATGACCCAACCCTGCATGGGGTTACGGCATCCTTCGGTATCATCTACTTCAAACGATGTAGTTGTTTGCCATGCGGGAACCACTCCACCACTGTAGGCACCAGGCAATGTACCATCCGTGCGCTGGGCACCAATCTGGTCAACGGTAATATCGCTGAGGATGTTCCATGTTGAGACCCTGTCACCAGCATCCTGACTGCTATACATACTGCTTGCAGCCTGAGGAACTACGACCTGCAACTGGTTCAGCTGGTTGGTGCCAAAAACAGAGCTATAGGTATTACCCACATAGCTGTCGGTATTGTTCCAGGCAGTCAGCTTAGCATCAGCCCCACTCACATTATAGCCACCCGATACAAAAGTGGTGACCACACCCTTGAAGTTATAAGGGGCGTTCGTTGCATCGCCCACAACAATTGAGTTTGCCAGATAAAGCTGAGCCTTGTCCGCCATCTCTATCTGTGAACCGCCAGTATTGCCTGCCAGTGTAGAACCGACTATATAGAGTTTGTTTTCAAAACTACCCTTACCATTTGTATAGACTGCACCCGAAGCTGTTGAGGTCGATACATTATTAGCGATGGTCGAGTTGACGATATAGAGTGCCTTACCATGCTGAACCAGCACAGCAGAGCCTATTCCTTCCGTCACCGTGTTATTATAGATGGCACAACGGTTCAGTACCGATGTTCCTTTCGCATTGCTATTGGAAGAGAAGCGCAAGGCTGCACCACGCGCCTTACATATATTACTATAGAACTGACAATGCTCGGCTATCAAACGACTATATTGCGAGGTAATAGCCATACCTCCCAACTTTCCCGTACACTTATTGCCGTAGAACCGACAGTCCTCTACCTTTGCATAGCCACAGTCACGCAGCAGCAAGGCACCATGATGCTCACTGTCTGTGTTATCGAAAGCACAAGTGAAGTCAATACCAGTAATGTTGACTGCCTTGATCGTCTCGCCATCGGCAGTCTGTGTATTAAAGAACATGATGATGGACAAATCGCCGCTGTCTGCCGTGTCATTGTTGTTCCTGTCGCCAGAGAATACCGTTGGCGTTGCCGACGGGTATGTGGGAATCGTCGTAACGGTACCTGTCAGGTTAGGTGCATAGCCACCTATAAAGGTGTAGCCATTCGTGGTCTGCAATTGAGCAGTCGGCTTATACACACCACCGGCAAAATGAAACGTGTTACCACTCTCGTAGCTATTGATGTTGGCACTCAGCGTACTCAGCGACATGGCATTGTTCCAACTGCTGCCATCACCACTACCCCTGCCATCGGGACAAACGAAGTAGTGAGTATTACCTGCCCGGTTCTGAATATAGCTCAGGTCCGTAACGGCATAAGGGTTCTGCACGGCAGCATGAGCTGATGCCTGTGCTGCCTCCTTGAATGAAGCCGACAGACCTGTAGGCGTATATTTATTGCCCACCACACTCTGACCGAAGATAGCCTCGTACCAAGTACAGGCAGCCGTATAACGACCATGAATCACATTCAGGTGATAGCCGTCGCGGTTCATGTTGTCACCAATGAAGGTTGTACGGGCATTCTGTATGGCAGTACCGCAAGGAATGAGCAGATCCATTCCGTGCTCTTTGAATGCACGGGTTGTGGCATCAATGATGGCCTCATACATCTTCTGCTGGTCTTTGTCGTATTTGGCAAAGTCGCTGTGCGTAGAGTTCTGCGCATAAGCCCAGGTCTGATGCAGAATCAGCTTGGCCTTAGGCAACTTCTCCTTGACATACTTAATCAGTTCCGTGAGATAAGGCTCGTAGGTGTCATACTGTCCCGACATGCCACTCACCTGTTGCAGACTCACATAGTCCCAGGTCTCATCGGCCAGAGCCTTGTCAATGGTCATGCTTCCCGTCTCCACCTTCACGCCGTCAAGTCCTATCTTGCGGTAGGCATAGTCGGCCGTGTTATTCACCATATTATTATAATGGCGTTCCAGCGAACAGCCACCGATGTACATATTGCCGATAATCAGCTGTTTACCGTCAGCCTCAGCAATTTCATGCAGATACTGTTCTACAGCATCCTGCGAAAAGCTATTTCCAATAGCTAATACTTTTACGACGTCTTGTGCCGCTGCTGTCCTTAGAACAAGGAACAGCAGCACAAGTAACGTCATCCTAAAACTTACCATGAAAAAACTAACTACTAACTATTATAAACTACTAACTACTTTCTTACCATTAAGGATGATGATGCCCTTCTTACCCAGAGTCACACGCTGACCGTTCAGGTTGTATGCCACCTTCTGCTGGTTCTGTGCACCAACGGTCTTGATAGCATCGGTTTCACCACCGCCATCATCAGGATTATCATCAATTGCTGATGGGGCGAAATCATAGGCACCAATGACATTGTTTTCACGAACGGCACCTGTCTGGTCCAAGGTTATATCTGCAGCAGGGTTGATAGCAGGATCGAGCGCCTCGACAGCAGCGGCGAAACCCTCCATAGTCTCGTTCTTGGCTATAGGAGCCAGCACGCCATCGGTCAAGACATTGTCACCAAACACCTCCTCACGTGTCTTGTCGGTGATGTTACCCTGCAAAGCGATGCTGTCGCCCACGGTGATACCACCCAGCACGATGGAGTTAAGGATATTAGCTTTTGATGTGGCGTTCAGAAGGATTTCCATCTGGTCGGCCTCTGCCTCAGCAGCCGAACTGTTGTCGGCAAAGGTACAAGACACCACATTCAGGATGCGGCTGTAGTTACCATCGGGGGCTGTACCGTCCCAGATGCAGGAGCCCTTACCATTCACCTTATTATTAATAAAGCTGCAGTTCACGAAGTTCATCTGCTGACCATGCTGCATCATCACGATACCGCAAGGATCACCGACAGCACCCGTTGCCTCGTTGTCGGCAAACAGACAGCGCTCAAAGGTGGTCCATCCTTTCTTGATGTCACCCTGCAGACGAGCCACCACACCACGGTTGGCTGCTTTATTGCCCGTAAAGGTACAGTCAACGACCTTCAGCGTAGAACGCTTTGAGAAGAAGGCATTGGCACCCTGACCCGTATTGACAAGGTCCTTGAAGTTACACTTGCTGACGGTCACCTCAGCACCGCAGTTATCCAGATAGATAGCACCTTTCGTGTCGTTACCGCCCTGGGCGATATACAGTCCTTCGAAATCGATATTTGTAATGGTGACACATTTCTCCGTTGTTCCCACACCCACAGCGGTGTTTATCTGGAACACGCGGTCGCGGTCACCCTCGTTTATTTCTCCATCACCATTGGCATCACCGCTGAATACGGTGCGCTCAGCACCCTCGGCACCAACCAGGTTGATGCCCATCTTCACATAGAGTGTAGCTGTGGGCACATATTTGCCAGCAGCGAAGTACACGTTATCACCATTTTGAAAGTTGGCTGCGTTCGCACTGTTGAACTGTTCCAGCAGTTCGTCAATACCCCATGCATTCTCTGCACTGGTACCGTTCTTTTCACCAGCACCTGCAGGACTAACATAATAGTCAGCAGCTGAAGCAATGGCTGGCGTTGCCATTACAAGCAAGGAAAGCGTAAAAGTTTTTAGATTCATAAGAATAGTTTATTGGTTATTGAATAATAATAAAAGAGATTCTACCTATAGTGACGCAGCTTCTCAAAAAACCTATAGGTGGGAAGCAAAAAAAATTGGGCCACGGTCAAAATGCCGTAGCCCAAGCTGTCTGTTTGCTGACTTTTTTATCAGAACGAAACCTCATCACACCAGCGCACAACTGGTTTCCCGTCTTCAAACTCTATGGGTATCCAGATGTAACGGGCATCGCGTGGATGACGCGGACGCCAGATGTCGGCCATGAAGATATGACGGCCATCGTCGAGTGTGAGCACAAAGGTACTCTGTCCGCCAAAGGTCTTCTCTGCCTTGGGTCCTCTACAGGGATTAGGATGCTGTGTCCATGGTCCCCAGATGCTGGGGGCAGAGAACATACGAGCCTCGTTGGGGTCCCAGCCTGTGCAGCCCGAGGTAATCATCCAGTAGGTGCCGTCGTGCTTGAAGATGGCAGGTGCCTCGTTCTGTCCGCCTGCTGCCACACGGGTGTAACGACCGGTGTGATGCAGGTAGTCGGCCGTCAGCTCTGCCACGTGTAGTGTCATGTTGTCTTCCGAAGAGAAGATATGATAGGCCTTGCCGTCGTCATCCACATAGAGGGTCATGTCGCGCGCCATCTGACCAGTCGCAAAGTCGCGCTTCACGAAGAGTCCGTTTCGCAGGGCTTCATACCATGCTGGCGTCCACCACTTCTCAAAATGGGCCACGTTGAGTGTGTCTAATAGCGCCTGACTCTGTGCGTTCTGCATTTCCACGGGCCACGTGCCAGCATTGGCTCTTTGTGAATACAGGAACTTATACGGACCCTCCGGACGGTCGGCCACTGCCACGCCATAGCGGGCTGCGCTGTAACCCTGTCCCTTCAGCTCCAGGTGGAACCACATGCAGAACTTCCCCGTCACCTTATTATATATGACCTTCGGGCGTTCCAGTATGCAGCCGCGCTCTATGTCGTGGCCGCGCTCATCGGTGACGCTCAGCGCCACACCACAATTGCGCCAGTTCACGAGGTCTTTCGAGGCATAGCACATCACGCCCACCATCGCATTGCTGGTATGGTCGTCCTTATGCTCGCCAAACCAATAGTAGGTATCACCATATTTCATGATGCCACCGCCATGGGCGTTGATATGACGGCCACTCTCGTCGCGCCACAATCCGCCATTGGTAAGAGTACGTGGCTTCTGCTGCTGTTTGTTCCAGTACTGTTCCAATCGCTTCGCCTCAGCCTTGGTGATATGAATCACCGAACCATGCTTTGGCGACACAACACCCTTTATCTTCATCACACCCTCATTGAATCTGCCCAGTGGCTTGAAGGTCTTGAAGTCGGAGGTCTCCACAAAACCGAAATTATGAGGGTGTACGCTATAGACATCATACATCACCACCCACTTCTTCTCACCGATGCGTTTCCACACATTGGGAGCCTCACATCCGCTGCGCTCATCGTCTATCTGCTCTGCATGGTAATCATCGAAGTGATTGATGCGGTCACTCGTCATATACTTGATACCGCCTGGGTTCTCCTGCGACACATAGGTCATGAAGTAGCGGCCGTCGGGCATAGGACAGATGTCTGCATCGAGCACCTGCGTCTTCTCGTCGGGGTATTCAAAGAGCAGCTGCGGCTCGGTCTCCAGCGTGGTGAAAGCTTCATCGGCATAGCTATAGTACATCTTCGTACGTTCGCCAGCCTTCTCACGTATGGTGAAATAGACCATGGGCTTTCCCACTGCAGGGTCCCAGATGGTCTGAGGTGCCCATGCACAACCTATCTCTCCAAACTTCTTTGGAAAGAGCTTATCAATACGTGCCACATGGTGTGTCCAGTGAATCAAGTCGTCGGAAGCCATCAACACCAGTCCGCGGTTGTTACCCCAACCATATCTGTCAGGACGCTCCCACTGTGTGGTGCGGAGTCCTTTCTGCTTGCCAAACACATGCAGGTCGGTCATGGCTATATAGAACTTGCCATTAGGTGCCCGGTAGATATGCGGATCGCGTATGCCGTTCTGCTCTGCAATGCTGTCGCCGGCAATGATCGGTTCGCCATTGTTCACGGGCGTAAAGTTGTAGCCGTCATAGCTGATGGCCATAAACAGTGAGTGCGTCGGGTCTGTGAAGTAAGTGAAAAGATAGGCGCCCATGTCTTTCTCGGTGAGCGCGCGCTTCTGCTTGGCCGTTGCCGGTATCACGGCAAGAACACTCAGAAGCAGTGAAAAGAATATCTGTCGTTTCATCTGTTAAGGTATTATGGAGTTTTTACTATCAGTTTATCGCCGCTAAGGTCCACCTCAAAGAAATGAGGAATACGAACCGTGCGCCCTCGCGCATCCTTAGAGTGATGGTGCACAGACATCATCCACTGACCATCGAAGCGCCGGAAAAGCATGGAGTGACCAAAGCCTGGCGGTGTGATAGGCTCCGGTTCCTGTATCCACGGACCGTCGAGCGTGCCACTCTCCGAATAGGCCACGCCCTGCGTATAGACATCATATATCCACGATGTCCAAAGCATGCCCAGTCTGCCCGTACCGGTGCGGAAGAGCCAAGGCCCGTCGGTCACCTTGTTCCATGTGATGTTGCCCTCATCGTCCTTCTCTCGGCTCCAGGGCGAGTCGCTGGCACGGAAGAGCACCTTCGGTTCTCCAATGGTGCCGCTAAGGTCTGCCTTCAGTTCTATCTTCTCGATGGTGCCGTTCCAGTTCTGCAGCCATTCACCGCAGAACACCATATAGGGTTTTCCGTCACTATCGCGCCAATAAGTGCCGTCGAGCGTCGGGCGGTTGGCAGGCAGATAGGCAGCATCGCCAAAGGCGCGATACGGTCCCATGGGGTTATCGGCGCGCAGCACCTGCGAGGCGCGTCGCTCAATCACGTTGCCGCGTACAGTATCTATCTTCACGGCCTGATTGGTAAAGGTGGCAAAATAGTAATAGTAGCCATCGCCCGTCTGGTGGAGCTCCGCCGCCCATATCATGGGGCGTGGTCCCATCCATGAGTCAGCCTCAAACTCCGTCACGCGGAAAGGTCCTTCCCATATTTCCAGATCAGAGCTGCGCCACATCATGCCGCCCGTACCTGTCATATAATACAGTCCGCTTTTCTTATCGGGCAGCACTGCCGGATCGCTCAGTCGGATAGAGTCTGTTGGTACACGTCTGACCGTCCATCCGCGAGGTGAGCGGTTAGAATGAGGCTGTGCCATCATCATGGGCACGAACACGAAGCTACAAAGTAGTGATAGTAATAGTTGTTTTAGTTTCATGCAGCAAAGATAAGCATTATTTCCTGAATATCCTCACAATAAGGACTTGTTAACTGTCCTTCCCCCCCAACATTGACAAGAAATGACCATAACGTGCTACAAAAGTGCTACTTTACTGGTGAATTCAATTCTCTTCTAATAACATTATTGTAATCACAAAAGATCCAGCAATCATTCCCTTTTCTATCAAATAAAAAAAGAGTGGGATAATCTTTCTCTCTGTATCTCATTATATACTTATAGCTTCTTTTGTGCCATCTATACTTTCTATCATATCTAATAGTCAGCAAATCACCTTCAAGCTTCCATTTCCCAAAGAGAGTATCCCCAACAGCACTTATTTCCCGCAATTGATGATTGCTATAGAAACAAAATTCTACGCATCTGTAGCCACAACAAATACCATTATATTCAGTTACAGAATCAGCTAGTATTGAATCTTGCTGTGCTTCATTCACAAATACGGTTTGTCTTTCCGTCCATACTCTATCAACAAGAATGGAGTCTTCGCCATATACACCTAAATAGGCAAATAAGGACATGCAAAATAACAACAGTTTATTCATAATGCTTTTATTGTGGCTTCTCTTTTATTTCACTAGCGTCGTTATATATAATCAATTAAGTGGGTATATCGTATTTTTCCTTGTTCGTCGTATGTTATCAAGAAACATGGAATAGTCCGCTGACGCCGTGAGCTCTTAAGGAATAACACAGACTGAGTTCGTGGCTGTCCGTTTTGAATTTCCAGGTATTCCTGCCCATCAACATAAAGATTATTATCCCTCACATAACCTTTTGCCACATAACATTTAAGATGAGGAAAGGGATTCTTTTCCTCCAAATAGAGCTCTTCCTGTTTGGAGAACTTTACCTTTACGACATCATCGCACTCGTTAATGATATAGTTTGATGCATTCAGTTCGTAACAATTCATCATACCGTCTTCTTTGTATTCACTTAACATCAAAGACTTATCTTTATTAGCAACCTTGACAACACGACTATCTGTTTCACTAGAACATAATCCCACACTGATTGTACTATCAGATAGTTCTTGCCAGTCGAAAGTCACCTGATGTCCGTCACAGTATCTCACGATGCCTTTTCCATCATA
>Ga0265298_10002648_pt1 | contig 24569 bp, 23 predicted proteins | sample AusTroGonzalo_MG_3_FD_193486 | JGI IMG/M metagenome (GOLD analysis project Ga0265298, IMG submission 193486) | Bovine rumen microbial communities from tropical cattle in Woodstock, Queensland, Australia - Gonzalo_01 | ecosystem: Host-associated > Mammals > Digestive system > Stomach > Rumen ...
TTCTCGCCGCTTTGAACGCGAATGGTATCGCTTCCATCGAGGAGGCAAATCAGATTTGCGAGCAATATGGCCTCGATCCGTATATGACGTGCGAGGAGACCCAGCGTATCTGCTTTGAGAACGCCAAGTGGGCCTATGTAGTAGGTACGGCTATCGCCCTGAAGAAAGGCTGCAAGAACGCCGCTGACGCTGCCGAGGCTATCGGTATCGGTCTGCAGGCCTTCTGCATCCCCGGCTCTGTAGCTGACGACCGCAAGGTAGGTATCGGTCACGGTAACCTGGCTGCCCGTCTGCTCCGCGAGGAGACCCAGTGCTTCGCCTTCCTGGCAGGCCACGAGTCTTTCGCAGCCGCTGAAGGTGCCATCAAGATTGCTGAGATGGCCAACAAAGTTCGTAAGAACCCGCTCCGCTGCATCCTGAACGGTCTGGGCAAAGACGCTGCCATGATTATCAGCCGCATCAACGGCTTCACCTACGTGCAGACCGAGTTCGACTATTTCACGGGCGAACTGAAGATCGTTCGTAAGAAAGCGTACAGCGACGGTCCGCGTGCGAAAGTGAACTGCTACGGTGCAGACGATGTTCGCGAAGGCGTAGCCATCCTGTGGCACGAGAACGTGGATGTTTCCATCACCGGTAACTCCACCAACCCGACCCGCTTCCAGCACCCGGTAGCAGGTACGTACAAGAAAGAGCGCGTACTCGCCGGCAAGCCGTACTTCAGCGTGGCTTCCGGTGGCGGTACAGGCCGTACCTTGCACCCGGATAACATGGCTGCAGGTCCTGCTTCCTATGGTATGACGGACACCCTCGGCCGTATGCACAGCGACGCTCAGTTCGCAGGTTCCAGCTCCGTTCCGGCACACGTAGAGATGATGGGCTTCCTCGGCATCGGTAACAATCCGATGGTAGGTTGCACCGTAGCTTGCGCCGTTAACGTAGCACTCGCACTGAACAAGTAAATAATATAGGAGTAAGGGATAAAGGCTATATTCTATCGGGTAGATCATTGGGGTCTTTATTTCTTTAGCGTAGCGGTCTTTATTCCTTACTCTATAATTTTATAACAAACAATTTTTAAAAGGTATTAGATTATTATGAAGAAACTTCTTTTTGCTGCCGTTTTCGTAATGGCAAGTATTGCAGCGTATGCACAACCCCGCGCCATCGGTGCTAACCTTGGTGGTGCTCTGGGTTTCAGTTATCAGCACGGTTTCGGCGAGGCCAACATGTTGGATGTAGCCGTTTATACGCCGATTGCAGGCGGTCGTGGTGTTCTGTGGGGCCTCAGTGGTGCCGTAACCTATGACTGGATTGATCCGTTCAACGCTCCTGTTCCTTGGGACAACAAGGGTGAGTGGCATTGGTACATGGGTGTCGGTGGTGCCGTTGGTTGCTACCTCCCCAACGCTTATGTCGGTGTTCCGGCTATCGGCTATTTCGGTCCTGCCGGTCATATCGGTATTGAGTACGACTTCTGGTTTCCGCTCCAACTGTCGTTGGACTACCGTCCCATCCTGGCAGTCAGCATGACGAATGCCCCCGGTGGTATGATTATCGGCTATAACACCTCCGCTTTGTACGAAGGTATCACACTGGGCGTACGCTACAAATTCTAATCTCGAACAGAGTTCTCGAACGATTATTTCTAATCTCGAGCATAACTCTCGAACTAACGGGCTTGTCGCAACGACAAGTCCGTTTTTTATGTAAATATACTCTTTTGTATTAAAAAATACAAAAATATTTGCATATGTCAACATTTTTTTGTACTTTTGCGCTCGAATAATATTTTTCATGGAAAACAAATATTAATCTTTCATATTATGAGTGAGTATAAGACAAAAGGAGGAGACGTTCAGCACTGCCCGCATTGTGGTGCCGTTGTTCCCGAATCAGCTTCTGTATGCCCTAACTGCGGCTATGAATTCAGCGAAATCGAAGCCAACAGCAGTTCCATCCTGCTGGCAAACATTCTGGCCAACCTGGAGTACGACGAGGATAAATGCCAGGCCATTGAGACCTTTCCTATTCCAAATTCCAAAGTGGACCTACTGGAGTTCGTGACTGCCCTCAAGCCGCGTGTCAAAAATCTGGATAGTCCGCTCGCGGATGCCTATTGGACCAAATACCAGGAACTGATTGAGAAAATCAAGGTATCTTTCCCCAACGACCCGCAGCTCAAACCCTTCGCAGACGAGATTGGAACGCTGGCTGCTTTTGTGCAGACACAGCGGAAGAAAACAGCCCGCAAGGACTGGCTTGAGGATCATTCCAAACTGCTGATTGTTATGGTGTGCCTCATCGTGGCGCTGCTCATCGGAGGTGGTGCATTCCTCGCACTCCGTGACACAGCGGCGGACAACCCCGAACAGTGCGTGACGGCGGTCAATCAAGCCGTGGACAAAAACAACCTCAAGAAAGCACGCAACCTCGTCGTCAGCTACAAAAACGACAAAGATGACGTCATCGAGGGTTACGTCACGCTGCTCAGCAAATATCTGGACGAAGGAAAATGGGAGGATGCCAAATCGCTCGTCGAGTACTACGGGCAAGGCGAATACACCCAGCCCCTCAACCGCGGTCTGTACAACTACCTCTTGTCGGTAGGCGAATACGACAAAGCGGAAGAATACATCAATGTGGATGCGAAGCCGTCCGACCGCGAGTACTACGACTACTTGGAGGAGGCCGTACAACTCATGTGCCAGGCAGGTCAACTCGATTCCGCAGAGGAGTTCATCGCAAAAAAAGCCAACCATTTTGCGACGAACCGCTCCGGCTACTACACCGTCACTCACGTGCAAGAACGACTGACTAAAATCGTAGCGGCCTACAAATAAAAGAATTGGAAAAATCATAAAATAAGAAAATATTATGGGACTTTTTGGTTTTGGTAAAAAGAACGAAGGCGGCATCATGGACGCCATTAGTATCGGTAATGTAACCAATTACCTCATTTGGAAATGGCGCCCTGCCGGACAGGATGCCAATACCACGAACAAGGAGAACGCCATCCGTACCGGCAGTAGTCTTCTGGTTAATGAAGGGCAAGCGGCTATGTTCATCTATCCGAACGGAGGCGGCAAGTCGGATGTCAAACTCGGTTATTTCAACGAGACAATCGGAACCGGCAACCTGCCTGTGCTGGCAAACATCGTCGGCGCTGCTTACGCCGGTGGCACTCCATTCCAGGCACAAGTATACTTCATCACCCTCAATGAGGGTGGCATGCAGGTGAAATTCAGCATCCCGTTCTTCACCGTTCGCCCCTCGCAGAAGGAGTTCTCGATGTATAACATTGAAATGGCTGTGGACGGCACGATTACCTTTGCCGCAGCTCCGACTGACCGGCAACTCGAGAGCCTCTATATGTACAAACGCAAGAACAATCTGACCACACGTAATTTCGATGATGATTTCCGTCGTGAGGAGACCGAAGAGGCGGTTCGCAAACTCTTCCGCTGCTGGGGTGGCAAGGACACCACGATGGACCAAGTGCAGGAGAAAATCAAAGCAATGGCTACCAGCACAGTGAAGGGATGCTTCTCCAAGATTCCTGAAGGCGTGTTTGTATTGCAGGCCAATGAGATGATTGAGTCCTGGTCCGCACTCGTTTACCAAAAACTCTACGCTGACCTCCGTGACACATTGGGCATCTGGCCTACACGCGTGGACATCACCGACATCCGGTTCAAAGAGAACTCGGAGGATTACCAGATGCTCAAGGACCTCAGTTCCAGACAGGCATACAACATATCCATGCAGAACCAGAAGAACGTCCTCGACCAGCTCGCCACGGACGCTGCCGTCCGCAACGGCATGGTGATACGTCAGGCGGAGATTCAGATGGATCATCAGGAGGACATGCTCAGTCGCATGCGCGAAGAGGCACAGTACGCACAGCACGCGCAGACCGATTCGACGATGCATCGTACCGACTTGGCATCCGAGCAGGCTTACCTCGGTGCACACACCGTCAACGTACAAGGTGCTGTCATGCAGACCGGTATGGAGAGCCTCGGAAACATGTCACAGATGGACCTCGGTGCAGGCGGAGGAAGTATGAACCCGGCCGGTATGATGATGGGTATGGGAATGGCTTCCGGCATGGCCGGCCAGATGGGACAGATGATGGGCAACATGGGCAGTGCCTTCAACAATCAGGTGGCACAAGCAGGTGCTCCCACACCGCCGCCTATGCCCGGACAGACGCCTCCCGCGCCTCCCACACCGCAACCGGCTGCATTCTTCGTGTTGGTTAACAACCAGCAGATTGGGCCCTGCGACATAAACGCACTCCGTCAGATGGCGGCGGCCGGACAGATTAACCCGCAGACGATGGCTTGGGCGCAAGGTATGCCACAATGGGCTGCGATTGGTACTGTACCTGCACTGGCTGGTTTGTTCCAGGCGCCTCCTACACCGCCCACACCGCCCATGCCCGGTAGTGTACCCCCACCGCCCCCTGTTATGTAAATGAACAAATAGTAAATGACCAAATTGTAAATAGCTTTATGTCTCCGCAAGAATTTGATGCATTGGTAAGTTCCGGAACAGGTTTCTATACCCAGAACCAAATGGTCAGTTCCGGCATCAACAACCAGCTTACGCAACAGGCTTTGCAGAATGTGCAGGCCATGCAGGTACCCGTCGCTACCGGCAACGCGCCGCAAGCAGCCGTCTCACCCGTCTTCGAGCGCATGGCGCAAGAGCGCAAGGAACTTGAAGCACAGTTCTTCGTGCTGCTCAACGGTGAGCAGAAAGGTCCGCTCACGCTGGAGCAACTGAAAGGACTCGCGCTCGTCGATGTCATCAACGAGAGCACGCAGGTATGGCGTCAGGGAACACCCGCATGGACAGACCTCAAAACCTGTCTGGCAAACATCTAAACGAATCAACCTATAAACATATAAACACGTATGAGCGACTCAGGTATGTTTGATAAAGTGGTGGAATTTGGTATGGGCATGGCGATGTGCCAGCAGATTCCGCAGATGATGAACGCAGCCAATCAGTCCGCCGGGCAACCCGCTCCGCCTCCCGTTCCCAAAGCAACCGCCTATTTTTTGGCCATTGACGGCAAGCAGTACGGTCCCTACACCGTAGATCAACTGCGCCCCTTCGTCCCTACCGGACAGATTAACGCGCAGACACTTGTATGGTGTCAGGGCATGAGTTCGTGGGAAACGGCGGCATCAAGACTCGAATTGGCACCGCTATTCAACCAATAATCCGTTAACGGCAATATACATTCCGGAATCATGAAGCGTTTAACAGTTATCCTATCGGCTTTATTGCTGGCTGCCGGGCTTTTTGCCGCAGACAAAGTGGTTCAATCTTCCGCCAAGCGTGCCCCTAAATGGCTGGGTGGCATGGAGGAGGGCTATTTCATCGCCTCCGCGGAAGGCCAGACGCTGGATGAGGCGCAGGAGCGGGCCATCACACGCATACGCGAACAGATTATATATGCCATCGCGACCAACGTCAAGTCCGCCACGACCATCAACATGAAGCAGGTGACCGACAACGGTGACATCCGTTTGCATGAAGAGGTGACGGGCAAGGTGAGTGTTCGCGCGGCCGATATACCCTACCTCGCCAACATCTCCCCTTCGCACGCCGAGGAATACTATTGGCAAAAACTACGCCGGAGCGACAAGTCCGAGTACTATGCCTATCACGTCAAGTATCCGCTGTCGAACGGCCGTCTGCGCCTGCTGATTAACGATTACGAGAAACAGCAGCAGCTCATCAACGACACCCTGCAGGCTTTCGCCTCGACGGATTTCGCCACGTATGACGACCTCGACGAGATGCTCCAGCAGCACCGCCGGCTCAAACAGTTCGCAGAGAGCCTCCCGGAGGACGACTCGCGGCAGAACATCTGCCGTGCCATCCGCCTGACGTACGAGCGTATGATCACCCAGAACCTGCAGGTGGAGCCCCTGTCTTCCGACAAGCAGGAGACCAAGGTGACGCTCACCTACGGAGCCAGACGCATCTCCTACTCCATCCGGCCGAAGATGAAGAGCAACTGCCTCACCGCCATGCAGGCCAAGGCGCTCGGAGACGCCACCCTCATCACCTATGATTTCCACAGCGGCTGCTACGAAGACGAGCAGAACTACATGGACGTCATCTTCACCGTGCTGGGCAAAAAAATAAGCACACGTTGTTACATCCAATAACCGTATCTTCTTATGCGATTCAGAACCTTATTCATCACCCTGGCCCTTATCGCCTCTTCCGCTCAGGCGCAGAAGCTGTCGGAGCTGGCGCGTCCGGTGCCGGAGGCCTTAAGCGCCGAAGCCGCTATGCCGGCAGAGATGGCGGCCAAGTACGCACGCGTCAAACAGGAGCGGCGCAACAAATACACCACGCCGCAGCGCGCCTCCCAGGCGGCTACCGATGCCGGAATCACCCAGAAGATGAAGGCCTACCTCACCACCGGTACGCAGGCTTATCAGATCAAGCATAACAAAAGCGACGAATATACGCTCTGCGCACCGAACTACAAACTGGCCAACACCTCCCACGGACGCGAGTCCATAAAGGGCAAAGGCGGCAGTTTTAACATCAAGAAAGACCGTCTTTCCTATGCGGTTCTGCAGAACGGCAACGAGATCTGCATCATCAATCATGACCACCATACGGTGAACATGAGCGAGTTCGAGTTCTCCGCCACCGGCGATGTTATCCGGATGGAGGACAACCGAATTATGCTAACAGTGCCGGTGATTGATCTGGCCCACGGTCTGCATCCCATGGTGCACAAAGTGACTTGCACGCACAAGGCTTCGGGCGCCAAATATACGTTTGACGTACAGATGTACTGGACCAAGCAGATGAACCTCTCCGGCGAGCTGCATGCGTATGCCCTCATGCCGATGCACGACACGGAAGACCCGCTCGGACTGCTCTTCGACTTGGACGCCAAGACGCTGGCGGTGGTCGAACTGCCGCTGCATATTAATGCAGACGGTATCAACGGCACCGACGGCCGACGCGGCCACTCGGGCGCAAGCGGCACCAACCAGCGCACCTACAAAGATAGCGACGGCGTGAGCCACACCGTGGCCGGCACCTGCGGCACACCCGGTAAGGACGGCACCGATGCCACCGACGGCACCGATGGCGGACGGTTCCTCTTCTGCATCAGCCCCGAGCTGGTGGAGGCATACGACCTCGACGGCATCATCGCTTTCGTCGATGCCGGCAAAGGCGGCAAAGGCGGTAAAGGAGGCGAAGGAGGCAAGCACGGTACCGGCAGCGGATGCACCGGCAAAGCCGCAGACGGCAAGAACGGACGGGACGGAAAGGACGGCAAGCAAGGCGACTTCCTCTACGTCCTGAGCGATGTGAACACTTTCTATCAGAAACTATTAGAACCCTAAGGCGTTATGAGAAAGATTAGTATAGCCTTTGTACTTTGTACTTTGTACCTCAGTCCATTGTTCGCACAGGAAGCGGAGACGAAATCCATCAGCCCGTATTTCCGTAACGCCCTGACCAATATGATGGTCTATCATCCCGAGGATGAGTTTGGCTATGATGTCTATCAGATTTTCAGCGACCTTCCTCCGCAGGAGCGTTACGATGCGCACGACGTAGGCATTCGCGTCATCGACAACTCGAAGGTCCACAACGTACGCGGCAACCGCAAAGGCGGTTTCCACCGCCAGACCTACGGGTCGAGTATTGTGCTGACCGCCGAAGAGAAACAGGCTAACGCGGATGTGATGCTCGACCTGCTCAACCGCGCCGAGATGGGCAAACGCATCGTGGCCAAATGGTTCCACCTCACCGGCGAGACGCTGCAGGACGCGCATTTCGACACCGAGATTATCGAGCACCGCAGCGGCTACAACGCTTCGATGCTGGATGTAGAGAAAGCGCAGTTCACCATCGAAGGAACCGCCGCCCTCATGAATATCAGCAACGACCTCATGCAGCACTCTTTTGTCCTGGTGAGCGATATGACCTATATCACCGCCGAGGACCGCGGCAAAGCCGCCAAAACGACGATAGGTGTGCTCGGCGCCGTCTTTGACGCCTTCACCGGAGGCAACTCCGGTCAGCGCTTCACGGAGGATGTAGAGGATATAGCGGATATGTTCACCGGCTTCAAGGTGATGACCCACTCCTACCTCTTCCAACTCGTCTGGAACGACAGCATTGAGAACCTCTTCTACCAGAACTACTACACCCCGACACCCAACCCCGAAAAGATGCGGGCGTTCATGGCGGATACTACTTCGTTCCGCATGATTTATCTCGGCACCGAGTCCGCCAAGTTCGAGAAGACGAAAGTGGCGGGCAAGTACGACCGCACCGACCTGCTGCAGATGATTACCGTGCGCTCCATTGATAACAACATCGCCAAGCTGCAGAAGCGCTTCGAGCCCTTCCGCGTCAAAGCGCCTGTCACGCAGATTGAGTACGACAAGAAAGGCAACCCATCCGGCTTCCGCGCACAGATTGGTGCCAAGGAAGGAGTGGAGGACAACATGAAATTTGAGGTACTGGAGTGCCGGCTGGTGAAAGGCAAAATAGAGTACCGCCGCGTGGCGGTCATACGACCCGTCAAAAACCGTATATGGGACAACCGCTTCAACGCCATGATAGAGACTGACTCGGATGGTGACCAGGCGGGTACGCTCTTCCGCTTTGACTCGGGAGACCGCAACAAAATCCTGCCGGGTATGCTCATCCGACAAATAGACTGAACATAAAAAATCTATGTATATGAAAAAAATTCTTCTTTTCGTTCTGGCAGTCATGAGCCTTGGTTTCTCTGCTCAGGCGCAAGAACAACGCCGTGTGGACAAACAGACCACCCAATGGCGCTATGAACTGCAAGCAGCCGTAGGACAGGCCAAGCAAGGAGCATGTCTGGTACGTGTATGGACCTATTCGTCCAAACCCACTATCGCCGAAGGGCAGGCAGGCAAGAACGCCATCCATGGCATCATCTTCAAGGGTTACCCGCCCAGCACGGACGGCTCGCAACTCGTCGGCCGTGAACCGCTCATCAGCGACCCGACGGTCGAAGCACAGCACAAGGCTTACTTCGATGAGTTCTTTAAAGCCGGCGGTGCGTACCAACGTTACGTGTCTTATATCGGCAACGGTATTCCGGACGCGCAGATCAAAGTGGGCAAGGAGTACAAAGTGGGTATCACCGTCATCGTGCTCATTGACCAGCTGCGCAAGCGTCTGGAGGAGGACGGTATCATCAAGGCGCTGGCCGTAGATGGCAAGATGCCTACCGTCATGGTCGTACCCAGCACCATGTGGTGTAACAAAAACGGCTTCACGCAGACCTTTGACAACCAAGGAAAGACAGAGATCGTGCCCGACTACGAGAAAGCGCTCGTCAGCTCCACCGACCTCAAAATGGCCATCAACACCATTAATACACTCATGGCCAAACGCGGCTTCCCAATCAAGAATCTGGAGGCATCACTGAAAACCCTCAAGACGGAGAACGCAGAAGATATGCTCACCTCATCCAAAGACGGGGACGCCATCGCCGAATCGCCTATTGACATCCTGCGTCGCACCGCCAAAGCGGATATCTGGATTGAGATTGAGTGGTTCACAACCACACTCAAAGGTGGCAGCATGACCAGCCTGACCTATTCGATGAACGCACTTGACGCCTACACGGATGTCGTTGTGGCCGGCGTACCGCCTACCACCGGAAAAGAGGACTACACCTCTTCCTTCCAACTCCCCCGTATGATGGAATCCGCCATCCATGGCCAGTTTGACCCCTTCTGCAACACCCTGCAAAGCTACTTCCAGAACCTCAACGTACAGGGACGCGCCATCAAAATGCGTATCCTCACATGGGATAGTTTCGAAGACGGACTCATGGCTGAGTACGACGGAGATGAACTGCATGAGATTATCGAGGACTGGATTGCCGCCAACACCGTCAATGGCAAGTTCGGCTCACCCGACATCAGCCCCTCCGGCAACCGCATGACCATAGAGCAGGTTATGATTCCCGTGCAGAACGAGAAAGGGCGTGACTTGGATGCACGCACTTGGGCGCGCGGATTGCAGAAAATGCTCCGTAACCAGTATTACATCGAATCCAACCTGTCCGCGAAAGGCTTGGGACAGATACAATTGATTTTGGGAGGAAAATAAATATGAAACAGACATTTATAGCACTGCTCACCGCCCTTTGTCTGCTGCCGGGCGCCGTGTTTGCACAACTCACGGAGCAGCAGGCCATGCAGCAAATCGCACTCACGCCCGTCGTGCTGGACAACAACATACCCGCGGGAGCATATAAACTACTATCAAACAAAATGAGCCGCATCGCCGCCAAGCACGGATGCGTGGCGAATGAGAACGGACGGTATATCATCACCTGCTCCGCCGATGTACTCGGACAGGAGATCACTCCTACCGCTCCGGTCATGCATGTGTATAACGTACAGGTGACATTCTACGTCGGAGACGGTATTGACGGAGTTCTCTATTCGTCTTACGCGGTGGAAACGAAAGGAGTCGGTCAGACACCCGAGAAGGCCTATATAGATGCGTTCAAGAATATCAAGGAGAACGACCCGGGATTCAAGATGATGCTCGACAAGGGCAAGGCGGAAATCCTTGTTGCTCTCGCTCGGGAAGAGAAATTACAGGCGCAGAAGGAAGCCAGCGAACGTGCTGAACGCGCGGCTCAACTACGCGAGGAGGAAAGACGGCAGGCCGCTGAACAGGAGGCACGCGAGCAACGCGAGATAGAAGCGGAAGAGGCCGCACGAAATGCGGCACGGAACACCAACGCCGTCTGCACGGCCGCACCGGAACCGGAGCAGAAAGCAGAACCTGCCGCCAAGAAAGAGGCACCTGCAAAAAAAGCGGAACTGCCCGCCAAAGCAAAACCCAATTATCAGGTGAAAGGCAAATGGTTCAAATAACAACCGACAAAAACGAGCTCGTCATCCCGACGAACTCGTTTTTCTAATATAACAAACAATCTCTTTAACTCACTATGAATAGTGTTATACCCGTATAATACAAACACCGTGCCAAACTCGCAAAATTCAAAAAAAAAGTATATAAATTTGCACATGTGAAAATTTTGTTGTACCTTTGCACCCGATTATGGCTATAGAAATACGTAAAATACAAACGAAGCGCGAATTGAAGCAGTTTATTCAGTTCGCCAACGATTTGTATGCGGACTGCCCGTACTACTGTCCGCCTTTGTTCTTTGATGAGATGAACTGCTTCTCGCCGGACAACAATCCCGCGATAGAGGTAAGTGACTATCAGTTATGGATGGCGTACCGGGACGGTAAACCCGTCGGTCGCATCGCCGGTATCATCAATCACCGGGCCAACGAGAAATGGAACGTCAAGCACGTCCGCTTCGGCTGGTTTGATTTCATTGACGACCTCGAGGTCAGCAAGACGCTGCTCGACACCGTAGCAGCATGGGGCAAAGAGCAGGGCATGGAGGCCCTTAACGGTCCGGTCGGCTTTACGGATTTTGACCATGAGGGACTGCTGCTCGAGGGCTATGAGTACCTTGCGCCGATGGCCTCGCTCTATAACTATCCCTACTACGTGAAGCATGTGGAGGCCTACGGCCTGACCAAAGAGGCGGACTGGATTGAGATTCAGGTGTACCCGCCCTACGAGGTTCCCGAACGTCTCGACCGCATCGCGAATATAGTCAAGCAGCGCTCGAACGTGCGCGTGGACAAAGTGAAGAACTCGCGCGAACTGGTCAAGAAATACGGTATCCAGTATATGGACGTCATTGACGAGGCGTACCAGAAGTTGTATAACTTCCAGCCTATGACGGACGCCCAGAAGAACTACTACATGCGGATGTATTTCCCCATCCTCAATTTCGATTTCGTGACGGTCGTTGTGAATGAGAAAGACGAAGTGGTGGGTGTCGGTCTGGGTATGCCGGACATCTCCGAGGCGCTCCGCAAATGCGGTGGCAAGCTCTTCCCCTTCGGCTGGTATCATATCCTCAAAGCCCTCAAGGCGAAGAAAATGGAGTCGTTCAACCTGCTGCTGATTGCCATACGTCCGGACTATCAGGACAAAGGTATCAACGCACTCTTCTTCCAGGACCAGATACCCTATTTCGGCAAGTACCAGATTAAGCGCGTTGAGACAACCTCCATCCTGGAGACCAACACCAAGAACATTGCCAACTTCACGCAGTTCGACCATAAGCAGCATAAACGCCGCCGCGCGTATATCAAACCCATTGACTGAGGGCAAGGATGAAGCGGTCGGCTACGCATAGTGCCCAGGAGCGCCTGAACCTGTACTTGCAAGAACACGGTCTGCGCCCCTCTCAGGTACGGGATCTCGTACTCCAAACCGCCTATATGCTGCCCCAACCGTTCACGGCACGCCAGCTGACGGAAGCATGCGCGGAACAACGTATTTCCACCGGAACGGTATATAACGCACTGGAGATATTCGTTTTGGCACACATTTTGCATGCTACACAACGGCAACGCGGACGGACTGCCATCGAATACGAGTGGATTGCCTCCGATGTGGTGCGCATGCAGTTTATCTGCCAGAAATGCGGACGTACACGCGACTTTCAGGACAAAGCCATCGAGCGAATGATCAAGGAGCGCAAGTACTCGAACTTCACGATGCAGCACATGACCCTCTTCGTCTATGGCGAATGTAAGCACTGCCGCGCAACGAAAACAACACAAGACAAAAACAAGTAATGGAACAAATAACTTTAACACCCAACGCTATATACTGGATACTGTTCATCGGTATCGCTTTAGCCAGTTGGCTCGTCTCCGCTGCATTGGAGAGGAAGTTCAAACGGTATCAGAAAGTGGCGCTGAAAATGACCGGCAAGGAAGTAGCGGAGAAGATGCTGCGTGACAACGACATCTATGACGTGAAAGTGACTTGCGTGCAAGGCCGGTTGACCGACCACTATAACCCCACCGACAAGACCGTCAATCTGTCACAAGACGTATATAGCGGTGCCAGTGTGGCAGCCGCAGCGGTGGCAGCCCACGAATGTGGACACGCCGTACAACACTCTTTGGCTTATGGACCACTATCCCTCCGCTCGGCACTCGTGCCCGTCGTTTCTTTCAGCAGCCGGTGGGTAACATGGATCATTCTGGGCGGCCTGCTCCTCATCGATGCCATCCCGCATACGGGACAGGTGCTCATGCTCATCGGCATCGTGCTGTACGCCACCCTTACCCTCTTCTCGCTCATCACCCTGCCGGTGGAGATCAACGCCAGCCAACGGGCTGTGAACTGGTTGCGCGAAGCGGGCATAACCGACAACGAAACAACCGCCATGGCCAGTGACGCACTCCGCAGTGCCGCCTACACCTACGTCGTAGCCGCCCTCTCGTCCCTCGCCACATTGGTCTATTACATACTGATTTTTATGGGAGGTTCCAGAAGGTAACCACCAAGCCAGGCCCCGTAGCTCAATTGAATAGAGTGTCAGATTCCGGTTCTGAAGGTTCTGGGTTTGAGCCCCAGCGGGGTCACAGAAGCTCGCGACAAAGGCGCAAATTAACGCCTTTGATCAGCGGGGTCACAGAAAAAGAGCAGTCGTCGAGACTGCTCTTTTTATTTGTGATTTGTAATTTGAGATTTGAGATTTATATCCACCACAATCGGGTCATGATCGGCGTAGCGGTGCATCGTCTTGTCCTTCATCTTATACGCCCCGTGCGAATAGTACCAGTCGGCATTGATATGCCACGGCCGCACGCGCACAATCTGCCCCGCCATGGACGGATTGGCAAAACAGCGGTCCAGATAACCGGCCTCACCTTTGTAACTGTACGAATAATCCGACGGACCGCCCAACGGCAGCATATCCGCATATCCGGCGCGCACAATCGTCTGTATCGGCTGTTCATGCGTGTAGCAGTTGTAATCGCCTAACAGCAGCACATCCTCGTCGCCGAACAGCACCGTTGCCTGCGGCAGCATCACCAGCAGCGAATCGGTGTTCTGCATGCGTCGGAGATTGGTGTCATACTGCGTGCGACCGGGACGCTTCGACTTCAGATGGTTGAGACTGATGATGAAACGCTCACCGCTGGCCGTCTCTTCGAAGCACTGGGCGAACATACGCGCATGGTAATGATTCGCGGTGTCCGCATACGCAGAGAGCGGAGCGGAAACCGGCTGCACACGTCTCGTGTCATAGATGAAACAGCCGCCGATACGGTCCTGATTCGTCATCGGCATCGCCGCAAACGCATAGTGCGCTCCTTTCATATTCAGTTCCGCTAACAGCATCTGCGGCGCATGGTCACCCACCTGCATCTCGCAAAGGGCGAAGATATCCGCATGCATCGCCTGCATGGCCTGCACGATCTTGCGTGTCTTGACCGCCTGCTGCGCAGGTGTCGTCCGCTTGGTGGCATACCCGCCCAAGTCCGCAAAATAATTCTCTATATTCGCTCCCACTACCCGCAATTCGCCTTTCTTGGGTTTGGGCATACGGTCCTGCGGCATATGACGCGTACGCACCGACTTACCCGTCAGCAGCTGTCGTTCACCCGTCACACGGGCCTGCAGACCGCGAACGACATCACCCGTCCGCACGTCGTAATACGCGTTGCGGCAATGCACGCACACCGACGCTGCTTGGTTATGCGCCACCAGCGCCTCATACTGCGTGCTGTCTCCGTCCGCCAGACCAACCGCTCGTTCCTCCGGACAGAAGAGACGCTCCGGGGCCAGGATGAGCGAGTCATAGAAACTGCCGCACACTACCAGCGGCGTGCTAATCTCCACCATGCGGTTGGTGTACTTTGACCAGTCCGACTGTAACTGCTCTAACGAAACACGCTCTGCCGCCGAAACGGAGAGCGTGTAAAACAAAATCACTATGAACGAGAATTTTCTCATTTTGTTGCGGAGGATGGGATCGAACCACCGACCTTCAGGTTATGAGCCTGACGAGCTACCACTGCTCTACTCCGCGATAAATCTCTTGATTTCTCAAAAGCGGGTGCAAAAGTACTGCTTTTTTTTGACATACGCAAATATTTTGCGATTTTTTTTGCAAATATGGTATTTTTTTAGTAATTTTGCACCCAAAATCAGCAAACAGACTATGCGCATAGGTGTTTTTGACAGCGGTTACGGCGGACTGACGATTCTCAAGGAAATCCGCAAAACATTGCCCGAATATGATTATATCTATTTGGGCGATAACGCGCGTGCGCCCTACGGCACACACTCCTTTGATGTCATCTACAGCTATACGCTCCAGGCCGTCAAGTACCTGTTTGAGCAGGACTGCGCATTGGTCATTCTGGCCTGCAACACCGCCTCCGCCAAAGCCCTCCGCACCATTCAGCAGCGCGACCTGCCAACGATGAATGCGAGAAAGGTGAATGTCTTGGGTGTGATCCGCCCTACGGTGGAGGCCGTACCGGCCATCACGAAGACCGGTCATGTGGGCATCCTGGCTACGCCGGCTACCGTTAGTTCCGAGTCCTACGTGTTGGAGTTGGAAAAACTCTCCAATCAGAATCATAAACCGCTCGTTGTCACCCAGCAGGCCTGTCCCATGTGGGTGCCCCTCATCGAAGCCGGCGAACACAACACACCCGGCGCGAAGTATTTCGTGGGCGAGTACCTGCGGCAGCTCCTTGCCAAGGACCCGCTTATCGACACACTCGTGCTCGGTTGCACCCATTATCCGCTGCTGAAAACGGCAATCGACAAATGGCTCGCTTATCGCCATGAGATAGAAGAGTCCGAGTTTCCCACTCCCGTTGAGACGCCCGAGGTGGTCACCCTTGCACAAGGTGAACTGGAAGCCGCAAGCCTCAAAGACTATCTGACGCGGCATCCCGAGTACCGTAACCAACTCTCGACGGGTGGCACATGCACCTATCTGACAACAGAAAATGCTGACCGCTTCTCGCAATCAGCATCTCTCTTTATCGGTGCACCTGTGCAGGCTGAGCACGTTGTGCTTCCCTAATTCTTACTTCTTTATTCTTACTTCTTTATTCTTACTTCTTACTTCTTTATTCTTACTTCTTTATTCTTAATTCTTCCTACCCCACGCTTCCTTCCAGACTCACTTGCAGCAGTTTCTGGGCCTCTACGGCGAACTCCATCGGCAGTTTGTCCATCACCTCTTTGGCATAGCCGTTGACAATCAGCCCCACTGCGTCCTCCACGCCTATACCGCGCTGGCGGCAGTAGAAGAGCTGGTCCTCACTGATCTTGCTGGTGGTTGCCTCGTGCTCCACGGTCGCCGTCGGATTGCTGATAATCATATCGGGGAACGTGTGCGCGCCACATTTGTCACCCAGCAGCAGGCTGTCGCACTGGCTGTAGTTACGCGCGTTCTCCGCCTTCACTCCCATCTTCACCAGTCCGCGGTACGCGTTCTGGCTATGCCCCGCGGAAATACCTTTCGAGATAATCCGCGAGCGGGTGTTCTTACCGATATGAATCATCTTCGTACCCGTATCCGCCTGCTGGTAGTTGTTGGTAACCGCCACCGAATAGAACTCGGCGGATGAGTTGTCGCCGCGCAGGATGCAGCTCGGGTATTTCCAGGTGATGGCACTTCCCGTCTCCACCTGCGTCCAGCTGAGCCGTGCGTTCTCGTGTGTGATTCCGCGTTTGGTCACGAAATTATAGATACCGCCCTTACCTTCCTTGTCGCCCGGATACCAGTTCTGTACCGTCGAGTACTTCACTTCGCCGTCCTTGTGTACGATGATCTCCACGATGGCGGCGTGCAGCTGGTTCTCGTCACGCATCGGAGCGGTGCAACCCTCCAAATAGGACAGATACGCACCTTCGTCCGCAATGAGCAGCGTGCGCTCGAACTGACCCGTGTTGCCGGCATTGATGCGGAAATAGGTGCTCAGCTCCATCGGGCAGCGCACCCCTTTGGGCACATACACAAACGAACCGTCGGTGAAAACGGCCGAGTTCAGCGCCGCGTAGAAATTATCCGTCGGCGGCACTACCGAACCCAGGTATTTCTGTACCAGTTCCGGATGCTCGCGCACCGCCTCGCTGATAGAGCAGAAGATGATTCCCTTCTCGGCCAGCGTCTCGCGGAACGTGGTCTTCACGCTCACCGAGTCCATCACAGCATCCACCGCCATGTTACCCGCCAGCGCCGCACGTTCCTCCAAGGGGATGCCCAACTTGTCGAAGGTCTTCATGATCTCCGGGTCTATGTCCTTTGTTCCTTGTGCTTTGTCATTTTGTACATGCTTCGGTGCCGCATAATACGAAATGGCCTGGAAATCAATCTCAGGAATGTCGAGGTGCGCCCAGGTCGGTACCGGCATCGTCAACCATTTGCGGTATGCCTTTAGACGGAACTCAAGCAGCCACTCGGGCTCGTTCTTCTTCGCCGAGATAAACCGGATGACGTCTTCGTTCAGACCGGCAGGCACAATATCCGTCTCCACATCCGTCGTGAAGCCGTACTTGTACTCCTGAGAGGTAATATCTTTAATCAGTTCGTCCAAATCTAAAATCTAAAATCATAAATAAGAGCCGCCCCTTGGGTTGGGACGGCTCTCAGAGGCCGGTAGCGGAGTCAAACCGCTCTAAACGGTTTTGCAGACCGCTGACTAAGTCGCTCATCCAACCGGCCGTTTTTCTAAAGCGGGTGCAAAATTACTACAAAAAATTCAAATATACAAATATTTTAGGTAAAAAATTAAAAAAGCAGGCGTTTTTTTATATTTTTAGGCAAAATATTTGTTGTTTGCACGATAGGAGAACTAAAAAAGACTCAAATCAGCTTCCGAAAGAGTCCCTTTGCTGCGTTTTTTGCCTCTGGAAGGGGGCTGCGGTGCGGAAGACGTACAGCTGACGACTGACGGCTTCTTCCGTCCCAAGTACGGGCCGATGATGTCGCGCGTCTGGTCATCCGTCCATTTGCATTTATCCACTATCCACTCCAGATAACTCCGGTCGATGCCCACCATCGATTCGACACTCTCCCCTCTATGCGCACCCTGGCTGAGGTAATAGTAATTCCCTTTCTTCACCAGCCATCGGTCGAAAGAGATGAATCCGAACTCATCGCGCTGTGCCCATTCCCAACCGTGCGCCGCCACCTGCGCCTTGAATACCGCAATCGTGGCCAGCACATCGTCCAGCGAGTTATGCGCACCTTCAAACGGATGACCGTAGTATCGCGTATAAGCCGACGTCAGGTTATTATGCACTTTTTCACCCGTCTCCGGATCAGTCATACCCGCCGTATGAATACGCTCCAGCAGCAGGGCGTCGTACCAGGTGCGGTTGAAATCAAACGTCTTGCCGATGCGCTTGAGGTTATAATACAGAATAGGCGCGTCATAGCCGTTGCCGTTGTACGACAGCATGTCGCAGCCGTTCGTGAATGCTATCAGCTCGTCATACACGCTGCGAAGCGACACACCGTTCTCCAGCAGGAACGACTTGGATATATGATGCACCGCCTCAGCCTCCGCCGGAATGGTGAATGGCCCTTCGGGCAGAATATACCAGTCGCGGGCGTCTGTCTGCTCCCAGGTCTCAGTGTCAAACTTCACTAACGAGAGTTGGATGATATGCTCTTTCTGCACATCCAGTCCCGTCGTCTCCGTGTCAAAACAAACTATAATCATAAACCACAAATTACAAATCACAAATGGGAGTTATTCAATGTATAGAATAAGTCCTTTCAAATACTCTCCCTCCGGGTGGTATATATTGATGGGGTGGTCCTGCGGCTGGTGTAACTGATGCAGGATGCGCACGTTGCGTCCCACCTGCGCCGCCGCGCTGAACACCGCCAGACGGAACGCCTCTTTGTCCACCGCCTGCGAGCAGGAGAATGTGAACAGGATGCCGCCCGGACGGATCATCTCTATCGCTTTCGCATTGATACGCTGGTAACCGCGCAAGGCGTTCTTGACCGCATCGCGGTGTTTGGCGAATGCCGGTGGGTCCAGAATGATGAGGTCATACGTGCGGTTCTGTGCCCGCTGGGCCGTCAGGTAATCGAACGCGTCCGCCGCCACCGCGGTATGGTTGGTCGCCTTCGGGAAATTATGCGCCACATTGGCGTTGACCAGGTCAATCGCTTTCTGGCTCACGTCCACCGAATCGACCGTCTTCGCTCCGCCACGCAGCGCGTAGAGCGAGAATCCGCCGGTGTAGCAGAACATATTGAGCACATCCTTGTCCTTCGCATAGCGCTCCACCAGAGCTCTGTTCTCACGCTGGTCAATGAAAAAACCGGTCTTCTGACCGCGCAGCCAGTCGATGCGGAAACTCAGGCCGTTCTCCTGACTCCAGTATTCTGTAATCTGGTCTGTATGCTGTACTCTGTCAGCGTTGCGGTCTGTGCTCTTAATCAACCAGCCCGTTTTATCGCCTTCAATAGCCGCCTTGAACGGCAGCGTGTCATCGGATTTGTAATAGACCTTATTTACCTGCGGCACTTCGGCGCGAATAGCCTCAGCGATGATCTCACGGCATACATGCATACCCACCGAATGAGCCTGCACCACCGCCGTGTCCGCATACACATCCACAATCAGGCCCGGCAGACTGTCTCCTTCGCCGTGCACCAGACGGAATGTATCATTGTCCGGCCGTATCAGTCCCACCGATTCGCGTACCTGATACGCCGCACGGATGCGGTCGTTCCAGAATCCGGACGGCAGGTCCGCCACGCCGAAAGCCAGTATGCGCACCGCGATGGACCCTACCTGCCAGTGACCGACACCTAACACCTCGCCTGCATGCGACTGCACGCAGACCAACTCACCCTCCTCCGGTGCGGACGCTCGATGCGACGCATCCAGCACGATACGGGCGATGGCGCCGGAGAACACCCACGGATGAAAACGCTTGAGTGACTCCTCTTTATGCGGTTTTAAAATGACGGTTGTCATTTTCAATGCTCATTTTTTCAATTACTCCACGCCGTGTGTCAGATCGTGATACGCATGCAGCGACAGATTGTCGCTCACATATTTCAGACTGTGCAGATGCTTGAATCCCAGCGCCGCGATGAACGCCAGCTCCATGTCGAACACGCAGTCCTTGTAGTCCGACGCCAGCACAAAATCGCAGTTCGAGTAACATACGCTGGTAAGTGCACCCGTACCACGGTAGCCCGGAATCCCGGCTTCCCGAAGCGTCTGCAACGGCAAGCGGGGCTCGGCATACGTCACGTTGGGATGGTTCAGACGCACTTCGTTCACCTCCACCCACGTGCCCAAATCATAATTGGCACTGCCGGCATAGCCGATGTTATAGAGCTCCGCCTCGCGGTCCAGCGACTGCAGACTCCTAATTATATTGATCGCGCCCACGCCCGTGTACACGAGTGTAGCGTCTTGCAGATCCAGGCCCAACTGCTCACGCGCCTTGTCCAGCAGCACCTGTTCGCCTTCTTCGGCCATGATGATATACTTCGCCATAACGCTTACAATTGACTCATCACCACCTCGCCGACTGCCTGCAGCGTAGCGCGGCTGATATTCGTCATATCATCCTTGCGCGTGTGCCACCAGGAGGGAAAACCGGTTGCATGACGGACATCATAGTGAATCACATCCACGCAAGGGATACCGGCGAGGGTGTTCACATAGAAATGGTCATCGGTGATGGGATATGTTTGTTGGTTGATAAACAGCGCGCCGTAACCTAACTGCTCGGCGGAACGCCATATTTTCTGCTGATAGTTATTGGCGTACTGCGTGGAGTACATCTCTTTGGGGAACACCGCATCCGGCGCTCCAACCATGTCTAACACGATGCCGTACTGATACACGGCTAATGGCATACGGCTGTAGTTGGTCGCCCAAAGCTGCGAACCCAGACACCATGTGTCCTCGCGCTCGGGACCCGTATAGAGGTGCGGCGAACCCGAATCTTCGCAGTCGAAGAAGACGATATCCACAGGCTGGAAACTGGCGGTCGAATCCTGAAGACGGATTCCTAACTGGCGGGCCACTTCCAGCAGCACACCTACTCCGCTGGCGCCGTCATTGGCGCCGGGCACGTTGTACAGCCGGTCGTCATACTCAGCCTCTTCGTCGCACCACGGACGGGTGTCATAGTGCGCACCCAGCAGAATACGGGGCCGCTGGGCCGTCTCCGGCGTGGAGAAATGACCGATGATATTGTATATCTGCTGCATACTGCCGCGGTAGTCCGGCATCTGCCCTTTCTGCAACTCCACTTCGGCACCGCAGGCACGAAGCTGGTCTATCAGCCATACGGCGCACTGCATGTGCGAAGCACTGTTCGGCACACGCGGACCGAACGACATCTGCGTCTCGATATACGCATACGCGCTGTCAGACGAGAAAGCCGGACGCTCCACTGCCACCGGTTTCTTCGAGCAGGATACAAGACCTGCCATCAATGCCAGAACCGCGAAGGTTCCTATGATTCTTTCGATTTTCAATTTTTTATTCTCAGTTTTCGATTATCGTACGTTTGTTTCGCTGACACTGGTGTGGTTTTGGATCGCACGGATGGTCTGCGCGATAGATGTGGCAAGAGTCTCGATATGCAACTTGGCGCAGCACTGCGGGTCGATGGGCAGCGAGTCGGTGCATACCAGTTCTTCCAGCGCCGACTCCTCTATGTTCCGACAAGCATTACCGCTGAGCACACCGTGGGTTACCACTGCACGGACGGACTTGGCGCCGCTGTCGCGCATCACCTCCGCCGCCTTGCATAGCGTACCTGCCGTATCGGCTATATCATCCACAATCACTACATCCTTGCCATAGACATCGCCCAATACGCGAATCTCCGACACTTTGTTGAAGTCCGGACGGTTCTTATAACAGATAACCATTGGCACTTCGCGGTTGGTCATCACATGCAGTTTCTTGGCAAAATTGGATGCCCGTTTCGAGCCGCCTACGTCCGGCGAAGCCACAATCAGTTTTTTCAGGTTCAGTCCGGCGATATACGGTGCCAGCACGTTCGAGCCGTAGATATGATCGACCGGGATATCAAAGAATCCCTGAATCTGGTCAGCATGCAGGTCCACGGTGATGACACGGTCGGCGCCTGCCGTCTGCAGCATGTTCGCTACCAGCTTCGCACCGATGGATACACGCGGTTTATCCTTGCGGTCCTGACGTGCCCATCCGAAATACGGGATGACGGCGATTACCTTGTACGCACTCGCACGCTTCGCTGCATCAATCATCAGCAGCAGCTCCATCAGATTGTCACTGCTCGGGCAGGTCGATTGCACCAGATAGACGGAATGCCCGCGAACGGACTCTTCGAAATAGGTACAGAACTCGCCGTCGGAGAAACGGTCGATACGCACTTTGCCCAACTGGCATCCCAACTCATTGCAGATACCTTGCGCCAAGGCCTCACCTTTCGAACCGGCAAAAACCTTAAACTGTCTTGTCTCTTCCATTATTTTTTCTTTTTCTTCTGTCCCATTAACGACGCATTCGGTTGCGCCATGATTCTCTCAAAGAACGGCGATGAGCACGTGAGCTTGCCGTTCGACAAACGCTGTATATCGTCTTTCACGCGCGCCAGACCGGCCTCTTGGTCACGGTTCCAGATCAGGTTGCGCTGACGCATACATTGCGCGATATACACTTCGAGCGAGTCTCGCTCCTTGCCGGGCTCAAGACTCGCTGCGTATTGAATCATATCCTGCACTATCCGTCCGTAGTTACGCATATGGATAGCTGATTTGTTTCGATGTAATTGAATGGTCATTATCTTTTATCTTTTATTTTTCTACTTTTTTCTAATCAAATAAATCATCGTCGGATAGTGGTCTCCGTAGCCGTTCTGCCATACGCCGCCTTTGGTCGTACGGAACGGCGTTCCTTTGTCCTTACCCTCCTGCACGGTCAGGAACGGTTTGTTGAAGATCTGTGCTTTCCAATACGTCCATCTGCCGTCCTCCAGCTTGGCGTTCATCAGCGGCTCGTTGATGATGATCTGGTCGAACAGGTTCCAGCTGCCGTTGTAAGCCAGCGAACCGATACCGCGGTCCAGCATCTGCCACATCGTATTGAAGAAGCCGTGAGGTTCTACGTCCTCGCGGTGCTTGCGTGCCTTGAGCACATCCTGGCAACTGTGGTTATACGGGTCATCGTTCAGGTCACCCATGATGATGATTTTTGCCTGCGGCTCTTTCATATAGATAGAGTCGCATATCTGCATACAGAGCATCGCTGCCGTGTCACGGCCGGGACGGCTGGACAACTCGCCGCCGTAACGGCTCGGCCAGTGGTTCACGATGATATGTATCTTCTCCGGCTTGCCGTCACCCATCAGGTAACCCGACACGCAGAGTTGCAGACGTGTCTTGATGACACCGCCATCCGCATAATGCGCTTTCAGTTCAAATCCGTTCACCTTACTGGGCTTGAACAGCACCGTGTCATACAGGAAGCCCACATCCACACCACGGCGGTCCGGACCTTCCAGCAGAATCGGTTTGAGACGGCGGTCATACTTGCTGTTCGCCTCGGCGCACAGGTCGTACAGACAACCGATATTCTCCACCTCGGCCACACCGATGCACGCAGCACCGCGCGGATCGTAATCCGTACCCAACTGCGACACGGCATACGCCATGTTCTTCACTTTGTTCTCGTACTTGTAACTCGTCCATTTCATACCGCCGTCCGGCAGGTACTCGTAGTCGTTCTTGCCCTCGTCATGAATGGTGTCGAAAAGGTTTTCGAGGTTGTAGAATGCGATACAGCGGACGTATTGTCCCTGATGCTCCGCCTCATTTTCCTGCGCCTGAACGGCTCCGCAGAAAGTCAGTAGCATGGCTGCTACCCAAAGGAATGTGTGTTTCATATTATGTTAGATAAATTCGTTTCACCAAATCGGCTGCAAATTTACTACAAATTTTTGGAATAAACAAGATTTTTAGCAAAAAAAAATATCGTCTATGCTCGCATAAGCAGTATTTTTTGCTAAAAAGATTGTTGTTCGCACAACAGTGCGAACGTAAATTCGGCGGGAACCCACTAATTATAGTGGGAGGGTCGAAATTCTACAAAAATTTGGAAGTAATCGTGCCCTTGTGGCTAAGAACGAAATTCGGCGGGCGGAGCGTCCTTCCGATGAAACGGAAGGAGCGGCATCCGCCTAGGATGGTTATCTTTTGTGGGAGGGCCAAAATTCTACAAATTTTTGGAATATACAAGATTTAGGCCTAAAAAAATCTATTATGCCTTTATTTCCTCGGCTTCCACCTCTTCCACGGTTTCCACCTCTTCAACCTCCATCACGGGGATCGGATGCAGTTCGGCCTGCAGGTCCTCATAGAAGATTGCGTGTGCGAAATTCTGCATCGGCTGGATAATGAAAGCAAAGAAGAGGATAAAGCCGCCGTAGAACACACCCAGCGTTACAAGGAACCACAGGCTGACGCCGAGAAGGTCCGTCACATCGGTCGTGCCGGCAACAATCATCATCACTACCAATGTGATGATCATGGCAATCATCCCGACCACGAGCACCACCATCGGCCAGATATAAATCATCAGGTCCACCATGAATAACTGCCATTTATAGCC
>Ga0265298_10002649_pt1 | contig 24558 bp, 14 predicted proteins | sample AusTroGonzalo_MG_3_FD_193486 | JGI IMG/M metagenome (GOLD analysis project Ga0265298, IMG submission 193486) | Bovine rumen microbial communities from tropical cattle in Woodstock, Queensland, Australia - Gonzalo_01 | ecosystem: Host-associated > Mammals > Digestive system > Stomach > Rumen ...
GGTTTGGGTTTGTGTGGCTCCGCTCAAGGTGCTCAAAGACAAGGGGATAATCACCAAAGGCGGCATTTTCCAAGCCACCGAACTGTCGAAGCAAGGTTTTGATAAAAGTCAGTTCATGCAAAGCGACAAACGTCAATTGAGTTCCATTCCACTGAATACCAAAAAAGCCAATGTCATGTCGAACCATCCTGAAAGCAGTTATGAAATCGTTGAGAATGAGGATGGTGCGCTCGTACTGAATATCATTGACAAAGACGCTTTCTGGAGTGTATCGAATTATTTGGTAGTTTCCATCAAATAAAAAATTCCGTTCCGACGGAAATCTGCTCGTTTTCAATTTTTCAAAAGCCTCGTTCCGCCCGGTGCGAGGCTTTTTTTTTGTGGCCGATGTTTGGTTTTGTTGGAAAATAGCCTAATTTTGCAGCCATGAAAACGAGGATTCTTGTGGTTGAGGACGATGCCGCATTCGGCATGATGATTCAGACCTGGCTGAAGAAGAACGGCTATGAGGTGGTGCTTGCATCGCGCTTTGAACAGGCCAAAATAGAGATTTCTTCAAAGCCTTTTGGTTTGATTCTTACTGATTTGCGTCTTCCCGACGGCGACGGTATCCTCTTGATGACTTGGGTGCGCGAGAAGATGAGAAGCAAGGTGCCCATCATTGTGATGACGGGTTATGCCGAGGTGCAGACCGCTGTTTCCGCCATGAAATTGGGTGCGTTTGACTATCTCAAGAAACCCATCAATCCGAGTGTTTTGGAGGAAAAAATTGCGGCGGCGTTGGCTTCATCGGAAGAGGATGCTACAGAGCCGTTTCTTCCGACCAAAAGGCAATGGGTGAGGGGCAATAGTGCGGCCATGCAAAAACTTTACAAACACGTTGAATTGGTGGCGCCTACGAAGTTCTCTGTCCTGATTCTCGGCGAGAGCGGCACGGGCAAGGAATACATTGCCCGCATGATTCACGACCTGAGCCAATACAAGGACGGCCCCTTCATCCCTGTGGACTGCGGAAGTTTGTCTAAAGAACTGGCTCCCAGTGAGTTGTTTGGGCATCTGAAAGGCTCGTTCACCTCGGCAATTGCTGACAAAAAAGGTGTTTTTGAACAGGCTAAGGGTGGTACGGTGTTCCTTGATGAGGTAGGTAATTTGCCTTATGAGGTGCAGATGCAGATGCTTCGTGCCTTGCAGGAACAGAAGGTGAGGCCTGTCGGCTCCGCTACGGACATCCACGTGGACGTACGTATCATCGCTGCCACCAACGAGAATCTTGAAACCGCCATCGAAGAGGGTAGATTTCGTCAGGATTTGTTCCACAGAATCAACGAGTTCGCCATTGAGGTGCCGCCCTTGCGCGACCGTCTTGAGGATTTCGAGGAACTGACGGCGTTTTTCATCAAACAGGCCAACGAAGAGCTTGGAAAGAACGTGAAAGGCGTCTCGGAGGAGGCCTTGCAACGCTTGAAGACCCAGCGCTGGAGCGGCAACTTGCGTGAGTTGCGTAATGTAGTGCGCCGTTGCGTGCTTTTCGCAGACGGTGAAAACATTGAGTTGGACGACCTTCCTGTCTTCACACAGCCCGTGAAAAGGATCTCAAACGATGCTATGGATGATTGGGCATTGCGTCCTGAAAACGAGAAGGAGCAGATTGAAGCCGCTTTGCGCAAGGCGAGGGGTAACAAGACCGTGGCGGCCAAGCTCCTTCAAATCGACCGCAAGACCTTATATAATAAGATGCACCTTTATGGGATAGAGTTGTAACCCTATCCAATCCCGTATTTTTCCGTCAACAAATCCAGCAATTCATCAGTCTGTGCCATGAATTGGGTAGCATCGTCTTTCCAGTTGGGGTAGTCGGACTCTTTGCCTTTTCCACGAAGGGCGTTCATCTTGGCGAGGAAGGTCGTGTCGCGCTCCAATTGGGTAAACATCGGCAACATCTTGTGGCAAAGTGATTGTGCCTCAATGAAATCATTGTTTTCAATCAAAGTGTTCATTGTGACCAAATCGTCGGCTGTGGTTTGTGCGAAAACGCACAATATGCTGCGAATGGCTTCGCTATCGTTGCCCATTGTTTCGCAAAACTTGGGGAAGTCGTCCGACAATGGGCAAACGCTTTCTTCTTCCGATGGACTTGAAGTAACACTTCCAAATAAGTCCTCCAATTGTTTCATATTGAATGGTTTTTGCAAGAAACCATCAAAGCCTTCTTCTTTGGCTTTTTCCGTGTTGTACTCAATGCGCCCAGTCATCAGAATGACGGGTTTTGAATGATCTGTCTTTTTGAAAAGGTGGAGGATGTCGTTTCCTGACATGGCTCCCATCTCACGGTCGGTGAGAATATAGTCGTAATCAGCAATCTGCGCTACGGCATTCTCTATTTCACTCTTCGAGGAACAAGGGATGGATTGGTGTCCGAGGCGGTGAAACATGTTGTCAATGACGGAAAGTAAGGTGTTATCGTCGTCAATAACTAAAATATTGAGGCTCTTTTTGCTATTATCATTTACTTCAATTGATTCTTCAATTTTTTGAGCTGTTTCCACTGGGATACGAATCTCAAATTGGGTGCCTTTTCCCACCTCCGACTCCATGCTGATTTCGCCTCCGAGCAGGTCGACGAGGCCTTTTACAACGGTCATTCCGTAGCCCGTTCCTTCGGCAAATTGTTTGTAGCTTTCGATACGCACAAAGGGCTTGAACACTTCTTTCTGTTGGTCTTCCGGAATACCTACTCCTGTATCGATAATGTTGACAACCAACAGGTTGCGTCCCATTCGCGGCTTGAAGGTAACGCTACCTTCCAAGGTGTATTTGATGGCGTTGGAAATCAAATTGGTTAGTATCTGCCTGATTTTCAGCTTGTCGGAATTGAGGAAAGTGTCGCTTGGTATCTGGTTTTCGAATAGGAAATGCAACTTTTTCTGAGCTGCGATTGGGGCAAACATTTCTGTCAGTTCTTCGCAAAGCTTTCCAATGTCGAAAGTTTCCTTGCTGACTTGCAGCTTGCCCTGTTCAAGGCTAGAGTATTCCAAAAGGTTGTTCAGGAGGTTGAGGATATGGTCGGCAGATTGCTGTATTGAATTGATTTCCTTTTCGTTATCAGTTTTTTCGAGCAATTCCACATGGCCAATGATGGAACTCAATGGCGTTTTGATGTCGTGGGAAACAGAAAGCAGCAGTTTGTGTCGGCTTTCCATGATTTCCTCGGTTTTCTTTTGGGCTTCCTCGGCGGCGCGACGTGCTCTATAACCTTTATTTACATCACTGATAATCAATATTATAAATATTATTATTAGAAGTAATGTTACAGCTCCGATTAGGATGGAGTTTTTGGTGTTTTCGTCAATGAGAGCCTCGCTTTTGCCTATCTCGGCGACGGCTGAATCGAGGATTTCCTGGTTGAGACGAATTAATAAGGTGGAAATCTGTTCGGAAAGTTGGTTGTCGGCCCTTACCAATTCTTGCGTTTTGCTCTCGTATTCCTTAATTTTATTCCAGTATTCGACTTTGGCCTTGGTAGAAAGCTCGCGAAGGTCGGCAAGGATGGTGAGCGAGTCGGGACGCTGTTGTTGGATGCGAAGGGTATCGGTACGCTCAATGGAGATATGTACAAGACTATCTTTCTCTTTTTCAGGACTAAACACATTGCCAAGTCGACCCCAAAAGCCCTTTTTTTCAGTTTTCGTCACATGGATGACGGTGTCTTTCGATACTGTGGTGACCACGATTTCCTCTTCTGGCGGTGGTGGCAGGTAGTCATCGATGGTGCGGTCAAACTCGGCCAAAGGATTGAAGTCGTGGAACTGTTTCGAAAGTTCATTACTGATTTTACCTTTACTTTTAATGAGCCTATTTATTTCGTTCACCATCAATTTGTTGTCCTCACTAATCTCAAACGTCAATAGTGAGTCGGTTTGCAGCGTAATCTGTTTGCAAATGTCGTTGAACTGCCTCTTGAATTTGGGTTTTTCAGTGAAAGCATAAAGATTGGCTGCGGTTTGAGCTTCATGCACATTCTTGGTGAAGCGGTTGGCCCAGTCGAGCGCCTCGTGTTGGGAATTGATGTTAGAGCGTTGATTTTCAATGGTGTTTTTTAGGTTGAAGATATAGTAAAACAAGGCCGCGCAAAGGGCCATGACGAACAGGTAGGCGATGACCACTTTCCAGCTTGTCCGCCGTTCGATGGAATATTTGCTATGGCTTTGTTTTGACATGGTGCGGCAAAAATAAATAATTTTCCTAACTTTGCGGCTCAATTTTAGCGACATGCGATTCTTATATCCGAATATGCTTTGGGGCTTGCTGGCCTTGCTCATCCCGATAGCCGTCCATCTGTTCAATTTCAGGCGGCATAAGTTGGTGTATTTCAGCAACACAGCGGTATTACGAAGCATCCAGCAGGAGAACGCCAAAACGCGCAAACTGAAGTATCTCGTCACACTGTTGTTGCGTTGCATGTTCATCGCAGCTTTGGTGTTAGCTTTCGCTTTTCCGTATCGGCCTGAAAAACAATTGAATCTCAATACGGAGGAGAGCATTGTTGGAGTTTACATCGACAATTCGATGAGCATGAAAGGGCAGTCGGCAAGGACGACCTTGATTGAGGACGCACGACAGTCGGCACGGGACTTGGTGCGCAAACTCAGTCCGTCGAGCCGTTACTTGCTGATGACCAACAGTTTCGAGATACAGAACGAATACCCGATGAACCAGGAGGAAATGCTTGACCAGCTTGACCGCATGAATCCCGACGGCGCGCCCGTGCCGATGGGTGAGGTTGTCGACCGATTTGGGATGTTGGCCAAACAGCATGGTTTTTCGTCTTCCACTCTGTTCGTTTATTCTGATTTCCAGAAGAATACCTTTGATTTGACAGCGGCCAAAGCCGACACAGCGATGCAAGTCGTGGTGGTGCCGATGATTCCAGAGTTTACGAGCAATATTTATGTTGACTCGGTGTGGTTGGCCTCGCCCATCGTACAAACAGGCTTGACCAACGACTTGATGGTTCGTGTTGTGAATCAAGGAGATAAGGAAGTGAAAGGTCTGCCAGTCAACTTCACGATGAACGGCGCGATGGCTGCTTCAACGACCGTCGATTTGGAGAAAAACGGCACGACAGAACTTACGATGCAGTTTGTGGTGGAAAACAACGGCGAACAACGCTGTTCCGTCTCGCTGATGGACCATCCTATCATTTTTGACGACCGTTTCGATTTCGTATTAAGCGTAAAACCAAGCCTTTCCGTGGTGGAACTAGGTACGGAACCCTCCGATTGCGCCTTGCTTTTCGAGGACGACGAGCAGTTCCGTTATACCTTGATGGAGCCTTCTCGTTTCGACTTGGCTGGCATTGCCCAAGCTCAATTGCTCATTGTCAATGAGACGGCGAAACTCAACGAAACCTTGCAGCAAACCTTGTTGGACGCTGTTTCCGAAGGGGCGAGCCTGATGGTGTTTCCTTCGTTGGACGACCCGAAGAACAACAGCTATCTGTATCAAAGACTGGGACTTGCATTGGTTGAGGTCGATACCAACACCACGGCGGTGGAGGATTTGGCTTTGCAGCACACTTTCTTCAGTGACATGATTCTCGACATGCCTCAACATCCCGACCTGCCCAAGGTGAAACAGCATATTCGTCTGAAATCTAACGGTGTATCCACTTCTTTGATGACTTTAAAGAACAGCGACCCGTTGCTGTTGGCAGAATCGGTGGGGAAAGGGCAGGCTTTTGTGATGGCCACGGTGCTCAATTCCGCTTGGAGCGACCTCGCCGACAATGCGCTTTTCGTCCCGATGATGGTCAAAGCGGCTTTCATGGGCGGCAAGATGGGGCGGTTGTCCTACACTATTGGAATGGACAAGATGCTGGTTTTGAATGATATGAGCCTTGAAGGAGACCGCCAGTTTCTTTTCGCTAACACCGACCGCAGTTTTGAACTGATGCCTGCCTCAGAAGTGCGCAATGGTAAGGTGTATCTTTACTTGAATGACAACCTGCCTGCCGCTGGTTTTTATGATTTGCTCGTGAACGACACCGTGAACCGCGTCACAGCTTGGAATGAGAGCCGCATAGAGTCGCGCATGGACTTCGCTGACCGTGATGACATTGAGCCTCAATTCAAAAAAGCAGGCTTCAACGTGGCCGCCGTTTTAGACACTTCCGATTTTGCCACTGCCGACCTTGTGGAAGCGATGGTACATCAGTCTTCACAGTGGAAGTTGTTTGCGTTGATTGCGCTGCTGGCATTGCTGGGAGAGATTGTTGTATTGCGGTTTTGGAAGTGATTGCGGCTTGGTTTGTACCTTAGGCGAAAACAGATGGCTAAAACGGCATAAAAACCACCCTCCAAGTTCGGCTGTACCAAACTCACGAGGCGGTAAACGGGTAGGAGTTGGCAGTCTCAGCGTCTAAGTTGTATTAATAGTCCATGTTATATGCTGCTGGTATGCGTGGGTAGGCGGACGGCTGAAACCAATGCATCACGCCCCTGAAAAACGAACCTATGTTCGTTGACACTTTTTTATGTAAAATTGCGTATCAATAGAAAAAAGAATGTAAATTTGCAAGCAAAAATAATATGTTTAACAGTGAATCCATGCGATTACATAAAGAAGATGCCAAAGGCCTAACCATGCAGGATGGAACGTTTGGGTCTATTCGTGGTGTCACTCGAGTGGCTTCTGTTTATATCAAGTCCATAGTGAGTGCGATGATGATAATGAAAGTAATTCGATTCGGCTGCCTTATATACAAACTTGCACCTAAGTAATAATGACTAAACGAAACAATCAAATACCAACTAATCCATACAACGACAAGTATTCGTCGTTGATTCGTCCCATTAAGATATTCTTACCTAATAGAGATAATAATGGGAAAGAAAGGGACTTTGAATATGTCGATTTTGTGGGGCGTGAGCGTTTGATGGAAAGGCTATTCAATTGGCTTTCTGATAAGCAGAATGAAAAAGGCTCTTACCTTGTAACTGGATTTCGTGGTATGGGCAAAACAAGTCTGGTGGAACGTGTTACCAACAGACTGACTCGTGAGGTAAACGAAAAGAAAGAGCCATGGTGGCTATTACTAACTTTGGTTCCTCTGATTGTTTTTGATGTTGCTATTTCCTGTTTACCATTGATATTTGAATGTCAGAATAAGAGTGTCAAGTGGTGGGTAATAACTATAATGGCTGTGTTACTTGTTGTTTGGTTGATTGTTGTTATGGTAATATACAAACGTGACCAGAATCATTTCAAAAGGGAAAAAACTAAAGCCAGAAAGAAGTATCCTAATCACGAGAAATTTGATGATGTAAATGTGGATAAGATGGTGCGTGGTAAAAATGATGATTATGAGTACAAGAATTATCGCACTATCAAAATTTCCGTCAACCTTGGCCATGAGGTGCTTAGAGAGAGGGATGTGCTTAGTATGATTGCCACTTCGGTAAAGGAAAAATACAAATTGTTTGTCAAAAGTGCAAAACCGCATCTTTTTGTAAGATCCATTTTTGTATTGGTAATTTCGTTTTTGAGTATATGGCCTTTCATTTCAAGTCAGAGCAGCTTTACTTCCAATAATCAGGTCACAATCAATGAAGAAGTTGGTATCAATTTAAACAACTCTCCCATTTCAATCCGAGAAGATATTTCAAATGTCCAAAGGCTTGTTGTTTCGGGTAGTTCTGACAATTCTAACAATCAACAAGTTATTGTCAATGGTGAATCTGGTGGGTCGGGAATCTCTCACCTGTTTAATAGAATTGCGAATTCACTAATCACCTTGTATGGAAATGATAAGGGTTGGGGCATTGTATTTAGATTCTTCCTGTATGTTTTTTTCTTTGTTGTTTTGAAATGGTTACTTGCGAAACTGTTTCGGTTCATACCTTATTATTCTTCACCGATACGTGCCTTGCAACGGCTTGAAACATTGACAGAACGACTCAATACCATCACTGGAGAGGAGACAGGTATGGCTCCTTCGGCCCAAAACAGTGTATTCACAATTTCTTTGTTTAGTCGTCGGCGTCACAAAACGAAACCCATTGCTGACATCCGCGAGATTGAGACTGAACTATCGGAAATCATCAATATGATTAACTCCGACAAATGTTTAAAGGACTATCGGGCTAACTTCATTGTGGTGTTCGATGAAATGGACAAGATAGACCCAGCCATGATGGAGCATCATAAGACCACCGAGATGCCCGAGTTCACCGATTCTGTTAAAGGCTTCCCCGATGGCATGGATTCACGTGAACGCCGCCGCAATGTGTTGAAGTTGCTGGCCAATATCAAGTTGTTCGTCTCAACCGCAAAGGCAAAGTTCGTGTTTATATCTGGACGTGAACTTTATGACGCATATTTAGCTGACCTCAGCGACCGTGACTTTGCCATCAGTAGTATCTTTTCAGGGGTTATCAATATTGACAGCTTCCTTACTCCTGAAGGAGGTCAGACGGATGTTCGCTCAATGTCAGAATGGTATATCGCCAACCGTTTGATACCAGATTCATGGTTGAAGGAGAAAGAACGCTTAAACGCGGAAGGCGTGGATAAATCAGGTGCAAAAAACAGAGAGCGAGCGGCTTACAAAAAAGAGATGCCATCACTGCGTTGGTATTATGAGTACTTGATCGAAACGATTGACAAGAGTGTGGATAGCGATGAAGAAAAAGATAGGGAAAACAAGGATGCTTTGTATGTCATAGGCTTTCTTCACACTTTTGCAGCCTATTTGACGCATATCAGCAATGGTTCACCAAAGAAGATTTTTCTCTATTTTGACAAATACATTCGCTATGCCAAGGATTGTCTGCCCATGAACGATTGGAACGATGTGTGTTCTGTAGGTTGGGATTATAAGGATAAAGACCAAAGGGTGTTATATTTCGAGCCGATCCAACAAAAAACCATCAACTTTGTTTACTATCTCTCCAATCCAATCATGGGTGCTGTCACTAACGATATGAGTAACTATGGAGACAGGTTCCTCGTGTCACTTTCATTTATTATCGACCATATCTATAAGTACCACAACCGCAGTTTCTCATGGCGTAACTTGGAGCAAATTCCAGATTTGTTGAAGACAAGCAAGGCACCCGAGTTGCGTGACGAGATGACCTCTATTATGGAATATCTGTCGCAAATTCATATTTCGCCTATCCTTATCGGCTTGAATGAGTATAAGTTCCACAAAAGCATTGCCGAAGAAATCTCTGTGATGTCAAGGATGTCGGATGAGGCTTCTGCTATCTTCAATTTCACGCTCGATGAGTCATTGTCTGTGATTCAATATAACACACGATTGCTGAATTACTATATTGAATTGGATAAGGAAAGAAACGATGACAAAGGAGAGAACCCCAAGCATAGGTATTTACCGCTTATTGCGCGTATCCATTCCAATCTCGGTGATTTGCATTTCTGGGACGAGGACTACTACTCTGCAACTTTGGAATATAGAGCTGCCATAGAAACACTTCCCGACAGTAAGGAGGACGAATCTGGTTTCCTCACCCGCATTCGTTGCATGTTGAAGTTGGGTCTTGCCTACGAATTACGCAAATTATATCCCAACGCCTATCAAACTTATTGCCGCCTTATCAATTTGTTGATTAAGAAGCGTTGGGTGGACGAAAACGTGTTTGGCCTTTCGGTGATGGATGCCCGAATTCGAGGTTGGCAGGATAAACGGCAAGTAATGGTTAATACTGGGATACCGAGTTGGTATGGAGTAAAAGAAGATAAGTTTGAGCAACAGTTTAAGCGCCCTCTCTTTGACGGTAATCACAATAACCCTAAAAATGAAAAGACTACGTATAGTCTTAATTTTGATGGCATCATTACAACATTTGCAAGAGATCTTACTGTTGAAAAGACACAAACGATTAATACTCTGACACTTTTTGAAGAGATCCGATATTTGTATCAATCCATTCTTGCGAAACTCAGTATCTTGGAAAAAATGGGTATGAGTGGCATTACCCAAACCAATATTGAAGTTGCAGAAGGTGAGTTTCGCACTATTCACAAGAGTGTGAATTTCAGAGAGAAATTCATTATCGCAGCCGATTTTTTCCGTAAATTAGCCGAAATTCTTTATTACAAAAACAGCCTAACCATACTTACTCAAAATCAAGACTCGTTTTATGTGTCAGTTTACTATGATGATCATGATTTGTTGGCCAATCTTGACGATTTCTGTATGCGAGAAAGCGAAAACGCTCTCACTGCGAAGCACGATATTCGTCGGTTTTTCTATATGCTGGATAATGGTGCATCGGACAATAAACTAAAGTTGGACTACCCAGATAACAGCAAAGGATGGTGTGATTTGGCTGAATTATTCGAACATTTGAAGAATAATCTCAACATATTGGACATCCTTGATGAATCAGAAGAAGAAATAACAAGAATAAAAAAGAATGTAGGGGCGTATTTTGAATATAACATAAAGGATGTCGCCACAAATAAAAAGGATAAGTTTTACTACGGAGGAGTAAATTCGTGTAATCATCATAGCAGTTTGTTACGCAAAAAAGGACTGCGCACGCCGTGTTTTGCATGTAAATACTACACCCGAAGCCTTCGTATCTTAACGGATAATATGTACAATACGCTCTCTGGATTATATGTGTTAGACAATCCAATCTCCAAATCATTGGGTATTCTCAAACACTCCTTCAAAAATGAATTGCTTTATACCAACTCAACCAATATCCGTGCATTAGCACAAACGCTTGAAGGTTTCGGTAATGTGATGTATGCATGTGCATCGGGTGATGATTGCGAGGGTGTTCTATATCGTCCTGGCAGAGGAATCAGCGTGAATCTAATTAAGATGTTGCAAGAACTGTGTATTCAGCAGGCGGAAAATGATGAGCGTAAAGTGATGGATAAATATGAGAAGGTGCTATCCAAACATACTCCGTTAAGCCGTCTTGACAAGAGCATTTTGTACTATTGGGATGCCTACCGATTCTATCTAATGGATACCTGTTACAACGATGCTGTAGGCTGCCTAAATAAGATTCTCAATATTCTTGTCTATTATATTGAAGTGGTATGTTATTACGGAACAGAATCGAAAACACTTTTGTGGAAAGACGAGACGGATACCATTGCTGAATTGATTGGTGACAATGACAATTCATTCGTTGCCACGCTATTCAAACTAATAACACGTTACACAAGCTACAAGTATGATTTCACTAACTTGGATGAAATCAATGAACAGAAATGGATATTCAGCAAGGAGATGCGCGATAACATCGACTTGACGAAGCTTTCTGTCTATCCCGCCATACGTTCCGCTTGGCTCCGTGTTGTCGAAATCAGGGCAAAAGGGCTTCGCTTCCTTGCTAAAAACGGACGCATGGGTTACGAACAAACTGATTATGTGGAGTTCTTCAAATTAACCTATCCGCTTGTTGCTCCCCAACGCCGCTACGAAACTACATTCTATGAGGAGGTCATGGGCTATTATACCAAGATGCGCTACAACGACCATATCATGAACAACCTGATGGGTGGCAACCCGATGGTAGATAGAAATGCTGGTGACTATTCCAATCCATACCATATTACCTTCTATGAAAAACTATATGGTTTCTTGAATTCGTCGGTAGAAAAGGATCGCGTGGATTATGTTTTGTTTGGAATTGAAAAGAAGGATGTGAAACGCCGTTTGGAATTGATTGAATTTCTGATTCATGATACATTGGTGTGTATTACCGATATGGTGAATGTGTTCACTCCCCACAACCACCTTACCTCATACTCAAAGAGTTTTGTTGGACTGGTGTATAACTTCTATTGGGAATGGTCGCGTAAGTTCGAGTTCCTATACAGTTTGTATCAGTATCAAGAACTGATGGAGCAGGGGCGCAGAGAGAAAAACGAAAAAATCATCAACAACATTTGGGGCAGTGGTAGCATCCAAAGTTCTGGTGCCAAAGAAGAACACCGTGAGCGTTTGCGCCAAATAATGACCGAATGTGGACGTTTGATTTCGCGGGAATGCCCCGAAGAAGAACAAGAAAGCAAGTTTGGCTCGCGCAGCGACCGCCTGTATGAACGTTTGCGCCATGACATTGATGATATCACTATTAATACCATCTACAGCAATTACACTGCAGAAATGGCACTGAAATATTATCAGATGGCCGAGGAAGCCAATACCGAAGGAGAGGCTTATAGGGAAATGATAGGTGCGTTGCATTTCCTTAATGACGATTTGAACAACGACACTTGTCAGTTTAACATTGCTTGCGACCGCTTCTTGCTTAACACTGGCGTGGTTGCCGAGCAACGCCGTCGCCTTGAGAAGCTTTATAAGAACTCCAATGTCTATAACCTCCGCAAAGGTTACATCGATGGCCCTAACGCCATTAATGATGAGACCATTGGGGCAAACCAATTTGACAGATCACAATTTATTAATTCGGAATACTAATACATACGTTATGGAACATTATTATAGAAAATATGGGGATTTAGAATCAATGATTCAAGATTTGAATGCTAGTTTAAGACGGTTGAATTCGTATCTTAAACTTGAAGATGACAAAATACTCGGTGAAGTAGAGGCAGAAACAAAAGTTCTGTATTTCGGGGAACTACTTAATAAATTAAACAAACCTAAAAATCTAATATTGGCTTTACCTATTAAGCTGTGTAATGGCTCCACCGCATCAAATGTTGGTGAAGCAAACAATAATTGTGCAATAAATGAACAATGTGCCTGTATAGAAAATGCGTGGCGTGATTGTCGTGATAATTGCCTTGATGTCAAAGACACTGTTGAAGCTATGAAAAATGCAATCAATAATATATCAGATGGTGTTGTCAATGATGATACACGGATAGGTCAACTTATTCAAGTATGCAATCAAAGTGAGTGTGATTTGTCATCTCCATTGAGCATTGAAGAAATGAAAAAAGTTTACGAAGAAACTGTCAAAGATTTCTATAAAACAAGAGGTTCAATGGAGTCAATATGGACTCACGTTTTAATAAGTATTAGCATTGTCATAATTATGGTGCTTTTTTTGTTTTTCTCTTGTTCTTGCGCCCATAGCAATAAGTCAAATAGTTTAGTTTCTTTTTCAATTAATTCTGACAAAGAGAAAATAGCATTATGTGATAAAATAGACAGGAAAATAGATAAACTTGATTCTGTACATTTTAATAATGGTGATACTACAAAAATTGTAAAAGTTCAGCTATTCTTTCTAAAAGATTCATTAGTTATTCTTGATTCTGTATTTCAGTTAAAGTCTGAATATCACTACTTTAATACAGACACAACCATTAACAGAATAATAATAATTCCTATTCATAAGTGCTATAAAAAAGACATATGCAACAATGATGACAAAACCCTAAAGAATAAAGATAAAGCTCTATATACACACTATTTATTCAAACTAGTAATGACTGCAGTAATAATAATTGCTTTGTTGCTACTCTTCCTAATCCTACGACCTGTACTTGAGAAGAGTGTTGATTATAAAAACAAAATAAATGAAAGAATTTTGTACGATAGATTAAAAGTTCAAAACGATTGGCAAGACATCTTGCAAGAACGGTATAGATTGGAGAATCGAAAAGATGAGTATCAATTAAGTATTAGAGAAAAACAAGAGAAAGCAAGAATTGATAATGATATTAAAGAACGAGAATTCGTCCGACAGAGAAAGATGAGAGAAATAGAGCTTGAGCATGAATATAAAAAAGCCTTATTGGAACAAAGCAATAGGAGTTATCAAAATGATGACCAAAGACTCAAAATAATAAATGAACAAATTATAAAGTTATTAAATAATTTAATTTCAAAATAATAATGTTATGGATCAGGAGCAAATTCAAAAAACTGTCGAAGAAGTGATACGGCTGTTATCAGAGATTAATCAAAAGACCGACAATCAAAAATGCCAACTTTCACCTGCATTGCAAAAAGAAATTAATGAAGCAGGTTTGTTACGAAGCAGTAATTTAACACCGAATTTAGATACGATAAAGGAAGCTGTTCCTTTTATTAGAGTCCGGGAAAAATTTGGCGATTTTTCTAAAATTGAATATTATTGTTTTGTCCCGAATCGTTTTCCAAACAATGTTGGATATAGATTATTTGGTATCGACGGGGGCAGGAACACTGTAGTGTTTTTTGAAGATTTTCCAAGCGACATTTATGATAGTGCTGCTGGTGGAGGTAAGATAGATTATGCTTTTCTAATTTCTGTAAAATAATTCAAAGTATGATAGACCATGGCGTAAAACCTATTTTCATTCTCATCAGTTTGCTCATTGCAACGATGAGTTTCGGACAAGTACAAACCCAAAAAGGCGTGAGTTATCGCTACAACGGTAAGAACCCAAGGACACCTTTGCCGAATGTAACCATTAAATGCGTTACAGCCAACAATACCGCTATCAGTGATAGTACAGGTTCTTTTACTCTGGTCTTCAATAAATTGAAGATGGGGGACCGAATGGGTTTGGTGACTGTGAAAAAACGCGAAATGATGGTCTTCAACCAACATGCCGTGGATGAGTGGAGTATCCGAAAAGAACCACTTTGCCTTATCCTATGCGATGCTGATGAGTTCGATAGGCAGAAAAGGGAATATATGGACCTCGGGCGCAGAGATGCCAAGCGAAAATATGACCGACAAAAAGCAGAACTGGAAAAACAACTTGAGGAAGGCATGATAAAGTTGGAGGATATGGAAAATGCCTTAAGCGTTGCCTACGAGAGGCTGGAAAGACTGCAAAAGGAGATAGACAAATACGCTGATGATTTGGCACGCATTGACCTGAGTGAATTGGATGGCAAAATGCAGGAGATATTGGACATGTATCAGCGTGGAGAAACGGAAGAAGCGATTGAAAAGCTGAAGTCGTTGAAGTTAGCTGAAGAGTTCGACAAGGAAACCGCTCATCATGAGGCCATGCAACAAGAGCTGCAAAAAAGCGACAGTAAACTTCAGATCCTTGTAGAACAGATGAAGAATAGCATCCCTCTTTGTATGAACAGCGGCGAATGGGAAGAGGCCGGCAAATACCTCAAACGCATTGCCGACAGGGTGAACGATTATGAGAGTTTGTATGAGTATGCAAGTTTTTGTCAACACCAAAATTATATCAAAGAAGCGGAAGTCTATTATCAAAAAGTATTGCAGTTATTTGAAAATATAGACAAAGAGAGCTTTAGGAAATATAGATTTGAAAAGGCTTGTACGTTGCACAACCTTGCGAACCTTTATTCCGATATTTCAAAAAGCGAGACTTTGTATCTTGAAACAATAAATATCTGCAATGAATTATTGGAAGAGAAAGACACAAGGGCATATTCGCTAAAATTGCTTGCCTTAAGCAATCTTGCGAGTCTGTATTTCAGAAATCGACAAGACACTCAATGTGAAGAGTTACTAGCAGAATGTGGAGAAATTATAGTGAAAGTACAAGAACAGGACTCTCTATTAATCGAACAAGACCCGGCTTTGCAGCATGCCTTCTCAATTTTTTTGGAGATGTCGTTTTCTGTTGGTTTAAGATTAAATAAGTTTTCAAATGAAGATATGGAACAATTACAGAATTTAATGGATACATTGAGCATGGACAATGTTGAGAAATCTTTTGAAGAATTACTCTCATTAACAGACGAAGATGTATCTGGTTTTATATCAATAGGATTACCAATGATTAGGCTTATGGGAAATTTGTTTTATCAAACAAAACAGTTTTCTAAATGTGAATATGTTCTTCAAAAATCATTGGAAAAGTGTAGAAAAGCCGCGGATGAAAATCCAGATGCATATAATCCAGTATTAATACAAAGCATTCAAAATTTAGCAGATTTCTATTATAGTTTAGGACGTTTTTCGGAAAGTGAACCACTCTATGAGGAAGCTTTGGAAATAGGCAGAAAATTGGCGAAAGACGATCCTCAAGCTTTTGTCTTAGGGCTTGTCAATAATTTGACGCTTCTTGGTAATTTGTATTGCACAATCGGATACAATAATAATGATTTGGATAGTTTTGATAAAAGCAAAACCTTATTAGAGGAAGCTTTGGAAACACTTCAAACTATAACGGAGACATCCACTATAAGCTATGAAGAGAACTTGATTGGAATCCTTAACTCGTTGGGTAATCTTTATCTTAATATAGCTGACTTTAAGCAAGATATTGAAGCTCTAGAAAAAAGTGAAAATGCATATGCGGAAGTGATTGAAATTGAACGACGTCTGGCAAAAGATGATTCTCAATTTCACGAACCAGGTTTGGCCAGTGCTTTGAACGCACTTGGTAATGTGTACTATTCAATGGGCCTTAAATTTCAAGATACCCAAAGCTATAAAAAAAGTGAAGATTTATATAAAGAATCCATAGCAATAGGAAGAAAATTAGCAGAAAATGATCCACAAACATACAATTATGGATTAGCGGGATCTTTAATCATATATGGTAACTTACAAAGAGATATGGGTGATTTTCAACAATGCGAGCAAACTTACAAAGAGGCATTGATGCTATGGCGTAATTTAGCAAAAGACAATCCCGAACTTTATGAGCCAGGTTTGGCTGAAGCTTTAATCAATGTAGCTCAATACAAACAATTATCCATGCAATACAAGGAAGGTATCAAATTATTAGAAGAATCCCATAAAATACTCAAACGGCTTATCAATGCAGGAAATACAGAGAACCAAAATCTCTATCTTTCTAATTTATTGGTATTAGGCGATCTCTATTCTCTCAGTGAGAACTATGAAAAAGCTTATTTGTGTTATCAGGAATCGGATTTGATACTAAAAATGCTTATAGAAGATAATGAAACCTTGAAAGCAGAATACTCCATAAATCTTGGTAATCTATCATACAGCAACTTGTTGCTTAAAAGATTCAGCGAAGCTGAAAGATATGCATCTGAAGCTCTTACTATTGACATTTCTCAGGAATGGGTGTTTACAAATCTTGCTGCCGCCCTTCTTTTGCAAGGTAAATATAGTGAAGCAGAAGAAATCTATCGCAATATGAAAAACACGTTAAAAGATGGGATGCTTGAGGACCTTAATTTGTTTGAACGAAAAGCATTATTCCAAAAGAAAGAAAAGAAGATGTAAAACGTATTAGAGTGTTATTAAGTGAATAGAGTTTGGTCATGCATTCACAATTCAAATACTTCGCTTTCATCAGCTATAACTCCAAGGACACGGCTTGGGGCAAGAAGTTGCAAAAGAAGCTGGAAGGCTATCGTATGTCTGCCACGCTATGCAATGAACATGGCTGGAAGCGAAAGCCTATGGATCCTGTTTTCTTTGCACCCACAGACATCCAACCAGGCGGCCTTACGGAAGAAATTCAGGAACGATTGCGGGCTTCGCATCATTTAATTGTCATCTGTTCGCCCAATTCGGCACAATCGGAATGGGTGGGCAGAGAAATTGCCTATTTCTACAGCCTTGGGCGCACAAAGAATATCCATTTCTTCATAGTGGAAGGCTCTCCGCATAGCGACGACAAAGAAACACAATGCTTCAATCCAGTTGTCAAGGAATTGGGCTTGCCTGAAATCCTCGGAGCTAATATCCATGAGAAGATTTACCGTTGGCCTTGGCTCAACAAGGAAAGAGCGTATGTGCAGCTCATCTCCAAGCTGCTTTGTGTGGAGTTTGATGCCATTTGGCAGCGGCACAAACGGTTGATGGCCAGAAAGGCCGTCTTGTGGACAATCGGAGCCATTGCAATAATCGCCACCATGTTTGGCATTTGGAAAGCAAATCAAAACTTCGATACGGAAATCCGTTTGAATGAGGCTTCTGTCCACAACAACAATTTGCCTGTTCTGAAAGATGCAATCGTAACCTTGCATCTCGACAATGAAACCAAAAGCGATACCATTCGTTCATTAGACACCTGCATCATATTCAACAACATACCTCATCGCTATCTAAATAAAGAAGTGACATTTAACGTTTCATGTCCTACCTTTATGGATACTACTATGGCTGTTGCATTGGCTCTTAATATGACTTTGGACATTTGCCGTGATGAGCACTATTATGGGGATGTTAGATTCCGGATTTTTAATCGTAGCACTGAAACTTATCTTAACGGTGTTGATGTCAACATAGCTGGCATTGAAACCATATCCAATTCCAACGGACGTGTTTCGGTTTTTGTTCCGCTCGAACAACAGGAGCAATACTATATCATCTCTTGTCCTCTTCCGTTTGAAAACGACACTATTTTCATGCCTTGTGGAGTGAGCGATGTGGTTGTGGTCAAATAGCATTACCATTATTCCCAATAAAATACTACTTTTGCAAACAAAAAAGTAAAAGACCCATGACAACTCAATTATCAAACGACACCTACCGTCAAGTCCATTTCGCAGTGATGGCCATTGAAGCCAGTGCGAAGAAGGAAAAGATTAGCGGACAGGAAATGCACGACAGACTTAAACTGCAGGACTTGATCCACCAACGCCTATTCAGATTCTATGACCAACTGCATACGCAAAGCCTTGAATGGGTGGTGGACGACACTATTGAAACACTTCACAATTGGGAACAAGAAATGAAGGAGGAACAATCATGATTACACTTTATCACGGTTCATATATAGAAGTTCAACAGCCATTGGCGAAAGCTGGCAGAAGAAATCTCGATTTTGGGCAAGGTTTCTATCTTACGAAGATTAAAGAACAAGCTGAAGCTTGGGCCACCATTATCGCGAGCAGGAAGGGAAGAAATGTCAAACCTGTTGTCAGCGTTTTCCAATTTAACGAAGAACATGCCAAAATGGATGGTTCCCGATTCAGAATTTTTCCAGCATACGACTTGGATTGGCTGAACTATGTGGTGGATTGCCGTCAAGGTAAAGACTATTCGTCGGAATATGACATTGTGGAAGGCGGTGTGGCCAACGATAATGTCATCGATACGGTTGAAGACTACGAAAAAGGAATTATCACTGCCGAACAAGCTTTAGGACAACTGCAATACAAAAAAGTGAATCACCAGATTTGTATCCTCAACCAGTCAATCATTGATGGTTATATGGAATTCATTGAAAGTTATTCACCCAAACTGGAGGACGAAGAATGAGAGACACCGTACTTTGGCGCAAGCAAAGCCACATCATTATGATGCTTGCCGAAGCATTACAAATAGATGCCGAACGGGCATTGGACTTGTTTTATTCCACGAAGACTTACCAACAGTTGTCAGGCCAGAAATATGGTCTTCAACTGATGAGCGACCAGTATATTTTGGATGACATCATGTTGGAAATCCAACAATAAAAAGTATTTGTGTCTTCAAGAAAATGTGAGATACATATATTTGTAACCTGATGTGTTCTTCTGATTGAGCAACTTGTAGGCCGCTTGTCCCGTAGTTAACGGTAAAGTCGTATATCAATGAGTGACGACAAAACGAAAAGTCTTCTCGCCATTCACTCTGACAAAGTACAGACCCTCTTCGTATTGGGAAGTTGAGATGCGGACTTCGTTGTCGTTGCCTGTCCATTCGTCAATCTTCTGGCCTAGGACATTGAACACTGTAAGGTTTTGGAGGCCTGCAACGCTGCTCAAAGGGTATTGAGGCCGTCAGCCTCTCGGAGGCGATATAAGAAAGGTAGAAGACCGTGTAAATATTATCATTAAGTCTTTCGTTGGAATTTTCAGTTCTAGCAGTCTTGCAATCTCAAAACAAAATATTCAGATGGATCTTGCAGATATGTAGTCAAAGGGTATTCTTACCCGTGAAGGTGGCCGAAAAAGGGCATTGGGTAATAGTGACGCAATAAAAATTATCAACACCCCTTGCGCGGAATATGATTTTGACAGTAACTTTGATTGGCGCAACGCTTATTCCGAACTGTAATGCTGTAACACTGTCATTCCGGTCAAAGTCAAAGTGGTCAAACTCGTTTTTCAAACCCGAAAGCATGACTTTGACCAGTTTGACCTTGACCAGTTTGACATCATGATGCCAGTCTTGTAGGAAAATTTTCTAAGTCCTATGTAAGTCCTATGTAAGTCCTACTTTTCGCCTACCCAAAAACCACCCGAAATTAGACCGAAATTCCAAATCTCTAACTCTGACCTAAGTCTGACTTAACTCTGACTTTTCGCTAACCCAAGAGGTAAAGCCATTTTTGTTCATTTTTAAACAGCTTCGTACTATTGCAAGGAAAAATTACCTATTTTTGCAAGCAAGAGCAAAACTTTATGGATATCGAAGACAAAACGGAAAACGAAGCTTTGGACGAGCAGCCTGTGGACGAGAATTTTGAGGGCGTGGAAGACGCTCAGGCTCAGGAGGATGAATACCATGTCATACCGCTGAAAGGCATGTTCGAGAACTGGTTTCTCGACTACGCCTCGTATGTCATTCTTGAACGTGCTGTGCCCGCTATTGAGGACGGCCTGAAGCCCGTGCAGCGCCGCATCTTGCACTCGATGGACGAACTCGACGACGGACGTTTCAATAAGGTGGCCAACATCGTGGGTAACACGATGAAATACCACCCGCATGGCGATGCCTCCATTGGGGATGCGTTGGTGCAACTGGCTCAGAAAGACCTGCTTATCGACATGCAGGGTAACTTTGGCAACATCCTTACGGGTGACGATGCCGCTGCTCCGCGTTACATCGAGGCACGGCTTTCGAAGTTTGCCAAGGAGGTCGTTTTCAATCATAAGACTACCGATTGGACGCGTTCCTACGACAACCGTAACGCCGAACCCATCTCGCTGCCGGTGAAATTCCCATTGCTGCTGGCACAAGGCACAGAAGGCATTGCTGTGGGTCTGGCTTCCAAGTTCTTGCCGCACAACTTCAACGAACTGATTGATGCCTCCATCGCGTACCTGCGCGACGAGCCTTTTACGCTCTATCCAGACTTCCCGACAGGCGGCCTGATGGACGTGACCAACTACAATGACGGTCTACGTGGAGGCAAGGTGCGCATTCGCGCGAGAATTAGCCAACAGGACAAGAAAACGCTTGTAATCAGTGAGATACCGTTTGGAACGACTACAGGGAGTCTCATTGACAGCATCGTGAAGTGCAACGACAAGGGCAAAATCAAAATCAAGAAAATCGACGACAATACCGCCGAGCAGTGCGAAATCGTGATTTATCTGAACCCTGGCGTTTCGCCCGATCAGACCATCGACGCACTCTATGCCTTCACGGATTGCGAGGTCTCCATTTCACCTAACGCTTGCGTCATCGTCAACGACCATCCAGCCTTCATGGGTGTGAGTGAAATCCTGAAACTCAGCACCGACCGAACCATGGAACTCCTCAGTTGGGAGTTGCGTATCCTCATTGAGGAACTCGAAAACAGTTGGCACTGGATTTCATTGGAGAAGATTTTCTTCGAGAAAGGCATCTATAAGGAGTTGGAAAACAAGGACTACGAGACTTGGGAAGACCAACTCACGGGTATCGAGCGCCGCTTCGACAAGTATCGCAAGTTGCTGAAACGCGAAATCACTCGCGAGGATGTGGAGAAACTCTGCGAGAAGCCTGTGCGCAAGATTTCCAAATTCGACATCAAGAAGGCCGACGAGCAACTGGCTGATATCGAGAAACGTATGGAAGAGGCGCATTACAATCTTGACAACATCGTCGATTATACCATTAATTATTTTTTGCACATCAAGGAGAAGTACGGCGAAGGTCGAGAGCGCAAGACCGAAATCCGTAACTTCGACAACATCTCGGCGGTGGCCGTGGCCGCCAACAACGAGAAACTGTATGTCAATAGGGAAGAGGGCTTCGTCTGCACAGGCGAGGGCCTGAAGCGCGAGAAGAACAAGGAGGCCTACGAGTATGTGTGTGACTGCTCCGATATGGACGACATCATTGTCTTCCATGAGGACGGCAAGTACGCGGTGGTCAAATTGCAGCCGAAACTATTTGTGGGTCAGAAGGTTATCCATATCGATGTCTTCCATAAGAACGACGATCGCACTACCTACAATGTCGTCTATCGCGACGGCAAGAATGGCGCGGCGCACTATGTGAAGCGCTTCGCCGTGAAGGGAGTCACCCGCGACAAGGAATACGACCTCACACAAGGCAAGCCCGGCTCGAAGGTGCGCTATTTCTCGTCGAATCCCAATGGCGAGGCCGAGGTCATCAAGGTGACACTGGTGCTGTTCAACAAGAAACAGAAGACCGTCGACTACAAGTTTGCCGACTTGGCCGTGAAAGGCCGTGACACGCGCGGCAACCTGCTTACCAAGTACGAGGTCAAGGAAATCAAGAAGGGCGGGGAAGGCGTTTCCACCCTTGATGCACGCGAGATTTGGTACGACGACACTGTTCGCCGTCTCAATGCCGACAAGCGCGGACAATACCTTGGTGCTTTCGAGGGTGACGACAAGATTTTGCAGATTTTCAGCAACGGCGAGTTCAAGATTTCGGGCTTTGACCTTAATACCCACTTTGATGATGACATGCTGGAAATCAGGAAGTTCAACCCTGATGAAATCTTCTCCGTGGTCTACATCGAAGGCGAGACGCAAAAGATGTACTTGAAGCGTTTCTGCATCGAGGCCGAGACCAAGCTGAATACCCGTGCTTCCTTCATCGGCGACCATCCCGAGGCGAAATATTTGGGTCGCAGCACCGATGACCTGCCGTGTTTGTTGCTGAGCTACAAGGTCAGCGACGCGGGCAACTGCTTCCCTGACGATAAAATCAATGTGGAGGAGTTTATCGGCATCAAGAGTTACAAGGCCAAAGGCAAACGTCTGTCAACGAGGGAGATAGAAAGTTTCCAATTCTTGGAGCCGTTCGAGCCTGATCCGACCGAGGAAGAACCATCAGAACCTGAAGTGCCTGAGAATGAGGAAAGAATTGAAGTCAACCCCGCCGATGTACCATTCGAAATCGTGAAACCACAAGATGAGGAACCCAAGGGCGAGGGTGTGCAAATGGATTTGTTTGGAAACGATTTGTGATGAAAAAGGTTTTGTTCATAGCATTGCTGATGGTTTTGGCATTTTCAAGCTGCCAAACGGAACTGAAATTGGCCAAGAGTTTCGTGGCCGAGCAAACGGACACCCGTGTGGCGGTCTATTTTCCCGAAAAGGCTGAGGTGAAGGTGGAATACGCACCAAATTATGGCACAACCGAGGTATTGGAAGGGTTCAGTCAGGACCTGTTTTTGGATGTGATGTACGGTGCCTACGCGGATATGCTGCGCGCATACGGCCTTGATGTCTATGTTCCAGAAGACGCTGACAACGTGCAAGTTGACTCTGTACATTGGCTTGTGATGCTCTCTCGAATGGAGATTTCGGGGCGCATTACGGAGTATGAGGACTATCTTTTCAGCGACACCGACGAATACAGCTACAAGCATCCGTTGAATACCGTGAATGTGGCTTCATGGTTCGAAATCAACGACGGCGATTGGAAACCCGTGTTGTTTTGCGAGCACAACCTCATTGACGGCTTCGATTCCGAGACGGATTATTCCTTCTGGTTGGGCAAGTTGGAATACAACTATACCATTGATACATTGAAACTTACGGATGTGTATCATTATGCTGTGTATCTTGGGAAACTCTATGCAGGCTATACCTACGATTACATGATGAATAGCTATGTCGGTGCAAAGATGAAGAATTTGAACTATTATTACAATGTCTTGTTGCGCTACGACCCCTATCAGAAGAAACTGCGCTATGCCACTGAAAATGATGGTTTTATAGAGATGTTTGAGTAGTAATGACACGACCCAATCCCGAACAACTGATAACTCCAAACTTCTAACTTCTAACTCCTAACTAGAATGATTGTCTGCATTGCCGAAAAGCCGAGCGTGGCACGAGACATTGCCAAAGTGTTGGGAGCCAACATTTTGCATGAGGGCTACATGGAAGGCAATGGCTATCAGGTGACATGGACTTTTGGACATCTTTGCACCCTGAAGGAACCTCATGACTATACCGACCAGTGGAAAGCTTGGGCTTTGAGCCGCCTGCCGATGATTCCGCAACGCTTTGGTATTAAGCTGATTGCGGATAAAGGCGTGGAGAAGCAGTTCAAAATTATTGAATCCTTGTTCCAGAAAGCTGACGGTATCGTGAATTGTGGCGATGCAGGTCAGGAGGGCGAACTTATTCAGCGTTGGGTGATGCAGAAGGCCGCTGCGCATTGTCCCGTGCAGCGCCTATGGATCTCCTCCCTGACAGAGGAATCCATCCGCGAAGGCTTCAAGAACCTGAAGGATCAATCTGAGTATCAGTCACTTTATGAGGCTGGACTTTCCCGCGCCATCGGCGACTGGCTGCTCGGCATGAACGCGACAAGGCTTTACACGTTGAAATACGGCCAAAACCGACAAGTGCTTTCTATCGGAAGAGTGCAAACGCCCACGTTGGCCTTGATTGTCAACCGATACCACGAAATTGTGAACTTCAAGCCGGAGGCTTATTGGGTGCTGTCTACTGTTTATCGCGACACGACTTTTACGGCGATAAAAGGCAAATACGGCTCCGTCGATGAT
>Ga0265298_10002650_pt1 | contig 24557 bp, 20 predicted proteins | sample AusTroGonzalo_MG_3_FD_193486 | JGI IMG/M metagenome (GOLD analysis project Ga0265298, IMG submission 193486) | Bovine rumen microbial communities from tropical cattle in Woodstock, Queensland, Australia - Gonzalo_01 | ecosystem: Host-associated > Mammals > Digestive system > Stomach > Rumen ...
ACCCGAATTAGTACCAAAGCCATCCATTTCGGTCAGCAGTTGGTTCAATGTGCTTTCGCGCTCATCGTTACCGCCTGTAATGGCACTCTTGCCACGAGCACGACCGATGGCGTCGATTTCGTCGATGAAGATGATGCACGGTGCCTTCGACTTGGCATTATTGAACAGGTCACGGACACGAGAGGCACCCACGCCGACGAACATCTCCACAAAGTCGGAACCCGACAGGCTGAAGAACGGCACATTAGCCTCGCCTGCCACCGATTTGGCCAGCAAGGTCTTACCCGTTCCGGGAGGGCCTACCAACAGCACACCCTTAGGGATTTTACCGCCAAGTTTGGTATATTTTTCTGGATTCTTCAGGAAATCAACGACTTCCATAATCTCAACCTTGGCTTCTTCCAAGCCAGCTACATCCTTGAAAGTCACATTGACACTCGTGTTTTTGTCATAAAGCTGCGCCCTCGACTTTCCGATATTGAAAATCTGGCCTGCGCCACCCATGCCATTGCCCATGCCACGCATGATGAAAATCCAGAACACGACAAGGAGCAACAGTGGCAGCATCCAACTCAGCAGGAACTCCGACATCCATCTTGAACGACTTACATTCTTGATATACACGGGATTATCGATGTCTTGCTGAGCCGTTTCCACCATCTCTTCAAAACGGTCCAACGAACCGATTTTGTAGGTATAGTTCGGCTTGACAGAACTACCACCTGCGGGTTGCGCTTGGGGAAAATTGTTTTTCATGCCTTTCTCATTGAGGTAGACCTCGGCATCCTCCCTATTGACCAGTTCTATTTTCTCAACCTCCTGATTTTTAAGCAACTCTATCAGTTGTCCTTGGTCAATTTCCTCTTGTACGGTATCCTCTCTGCCAAAAAATTGCAAGCCAATCAACACAGCGAACAAAATGACATAAATCCAGTAAAAACTGACACGTTTCTTGCCATTGGGTTTGCGGTTCTGCTGGTTGGGTTGTTGGGGACGGTTCGGCTGTTGTCCGCCCACGTTGGGATTGTTATCACTCATTATAAATAGCTGATTTTGATTTTATTAGTCTTCGTTTTGCTTCACGATTCGCTCGGCGTCAGCCCAAAGTTCCTCTAACTTGTAGTAGCTACGCGCCGATTCGAGGAACACATGGACGACGACATCCACGAAGTCTATCAAAATCCATTCCGTATTGTCGCGGCCTTCCACATGATAGGGTTTGGCATGGGTCTTTTCGAAGACCAACTCCTCCACCTTATCGGCGATGGCATCCACCTGCGTCTTTGAGGCGGCGTGACAAATAACGAAATAATCCGTCACGGCGGTGGTGATTTCGCGCAGGTCCAAAGTGACAATTTCCTTGCCTTTCACGGCTTCCATGGCCTCTATTGTCGCGGCCACAATCTCTTCAACGTTATCGTTTTGATGTCTGACTCTCATAATTCGGTAAAATAAAATGCAAAAGTATGCATTTTTACATTATCAAGCCATATTTGCCAAAAAAACCTTATTTTTGGAGCCAAATCCAAAGAAAATGAACGACCTCAACGAAATACTTTCACACATCACCACTTTCATCTTCGACTTCGACGGCGTGATGACCGATGGACGCGTCTTCTGCGACTTTGAAGGCCATCCACTTCGTTCCACCAACGTTAAAGACGGCTATTCGTTACAGTTAGCTACTAAATTGGGCTACAACGTGGCCGTCATTTCAGGCGCCGTCTGCCCTTCGACCATCGTCCGCATGAACAGTTTGGGGGTCACCGATGTGTTCACGGGAATTCCCAACAAGGTGCTGAAACTCAATGAGTACATGAAAGAAAAAGGCTTGAAGTCCGAAGAAATCGTCTTCATGGGCGATGACATTCCCGACCTCAACGTGATGAAACAGGTAGGCCTCCCCGCCTGCCCTGCCGATGCCGTGCCCGAGGTGAAAGAAATCAGCAAATTTATCAGTGAAAAACGTGGTGGTAAAGGCGCCGTCCGCGACCTCATCGAACAGACCTTGAAGGTTCAGGGCAAATGGATGACGGCTGAGGCGTATTCGTGGTAATCACTGCACCACAATCTTCCGAATCAACTCCACCCCGTCCTCATCCACGCAACGGAGGCGATAAGTGCCTTTTTCCACATCGATGGGCATTTGGTGATTGAGGCGCGTTTGGCCCAAAAATTTGTCGTTCAAAGTCCAATAAATCGTCTTTTGTGGGTTGCGGTGAGCAATCTCGAAAATCACCTGCTGGCGGTCGTCACGGATGCCGATGGGAATGCTTACTTTGGCATCGCTCTTGGGATAGACGAAAGCCATCACCTCGTCGGGATGGGCCGTGCCACAACCTGGATAGAAGGCCGGCAACGGGCGCAACATCGGCGAGTGCTTCTTGTAGAACCACTCCATCACGGGAGGCAGGACAAAAAACACATCGTAGCATTTTTGGTCGACAGGATAGCAGTCGGGGCGCACCTGATACTGGCGTGACTCGTCCAAAAACACCTTCTTATGATAAGGGCACACGCCTGTCTGGTTTTCCACATTGCAGACACGGATTTTCTTGGTGTTTTGGCAAAACTCCGACTTGGGATAGCCCGACTCCGCACAGACCTCAATCTCAACGCTTTCCGAAGTATTGGCTGGATAACGGTAGCTGTCGTTCAGCTTGCTGACCACATCAAACATGATGGGAGCTGCCACGCCAACACCCGTCAGGCCCGGGCGGCCTTCGCCATCGGAGTTGCCTGCCCAAACGCCCACCACATAGCGGTCAGTGAGGCCCACGGCCCATGCGTCCTTAAAGCCGTAGCTGGTGCCCGTCTTCCAAGCCACTTGCGCCGACGAGGAGAACCCTCCCCACCCTATCTGGTTCACAGGTCTGGTCAAGCCGAGCATCACATGGAAAGTCTCGGCGATAGCCTCAGCAGAAAACGGCGACTCCTTTTCGTCCACCTTGGCGTTATAGTTCTCGTTCACGTGAACGGCCAACTTGCGCCCCATCTTAGCGTAGGCATTGGTGATGTCGTAGAGCGAAGACTCCGCGCCACCCACGATGAGCGACAGACCGTAATGCTCTGTATCGAAGACAATGCCTTTCAAAGGAAGTTGTTTCAACAAGGCATGGAACCTTGGTTGGCCATACTCACGCAACAAATGAACAAACGGCGCGTTCAACGAGTTCTGTAAAGCCTTGTCGGCATTCACCGCGCCCCAGTATTCGCCGCTGTAATTCTTTGGCGTAAAGCCCGAGAGACTCATCGGAATGTCAGGCAAGACCATTTCGGGCAACAAGGTGCCTTCGTCAAGCATGGCGGCAAAGAGGAAAGGCTTCAAAATGCTGCCTGTGGAGCGTTGCGCCTTCACCATGTCGACCATAGCGGCATCGGGGGCGTTTTTGTTGTTCCCAACGTAGGCGATGATTTCGTCGTTCAGGTAATCCACAACATACACAGCGGCATTGTCGATGTTGTTCATCACATTGGTCTCGTGGTGGCGGTCCATGATGTCCATCACAGCCTGCTGCAAGCGGTAGTCAAGGTTGGAGGTGATTTGTTCGCCGTGGTGTTGCTTGTCTTGGTCGCTCAAATAATGATAAGCTAGCATCGGCATGTCGAAAGGCTTGTCGGGGATGTTTTCCATCATGGCCAACTCACAATCCTCATCGGAGAGTTCAGGAACATGGAAACGCCTCGGCATGAAGGTTTTGGAATGTGGCAGACGTTGTAGCAACTCGTCGCGTTTCTGTTGCAGACGCTCGCGGGAGCGTCCAGGGTGTATCAATGCTGGTGCGTTAGGCAACACAGCAAGGGTGGCCGCCTCTGCCCAGGAGAGTTCATCAGGCGTGGTATGAAAATACCGCCATGCCGCCGCGTCGATGCCGACCACATTGCCCCCGAAAGGCGCGTTGGCGGCATACATGTTGAGGATAGACCTTTTGGAATAGTGCAGTTCCAAACGCATGGCCAAGATGACCTCCCAAAGCTTCTCGGCGTAAGTTCGTGGCGGATTATCTCGCGACATGCGCACCACCTGCATGGAGATAGTGCTACCGCCTCTGACCACCTCGCCCGCTTTCACGTTCTCAATGAACGACTTCACGAATGCCACGGGGTTAAAGCCCGGATGGAAGAAAAACCAGCGGTCTTCGTATTCTAACAGACAGGCAATGTATTTCGGGGAATAGTCGTCGGAGGCGGGGAAACGCCATTGGCCATCGTCGGCAATTTTCGCACCGAGCAATTCGCCGTTTTTTGCGGTCAAGACTGTGGAATACGGCTTGTCGAAATACGGGATTGGGATGCATAGGAACACTATGAAAAGACCGACAAGGGCAAAAAGTAATATTTTGAGTTTTTTGTTCAAAACAAAGTCAACTACTCTTGCGTGTACTCACCCGCCAATGGAAGAAGTTTTTGTGAAGCATAATCAAGGCCAAGGATGGTTTGCAACTGTTTCTCTGCAGTTTCTCTCAAAAGCTCCAATCGTTCTCTTTGCGACAGATTCTGTTTTATCAGAATGGCATTATAACTTTCAAGATTGGCAAGTACAAGGAGATGGTGCAAATCAGCATGATCACGAATGTTGCCTTTCTTTCCTGGGTTTTCCTCACGCCACTCTTTTGCGGTTTTCCCGAACAAGGCTACATTCAGCAAATCAGCTTCATCAGCATAAACATACGATTTCTGCGATTGTGTGAGTTCAGGAAGAATCAAATGCTCCTTAATGGCATCTGTGTGGATTTTGTAATTCAACTTGGAAATCTCACGATTAAGATTCCAATTGAGCGACAATCGCGAGTTCTCATCCGTTTTGAGACGTTTATAGTCTTTTACAATATAAAGCTTGAACTCTGGCGAAATCCAACTGGCAAATTCAAGTGCAATATCGGAATGAGCAAAAATACCTCCACCGTATCGGCCAGATTTTGTAATTATTCCGATTCCACACAAACTATCATTCCATTCTTTGATAGAAAAAGTGTAAGCATTCGTTCCTGCATCATTCTTAAACGTATCGAATTCGGTACGTTTAAAATTCGGATTATGCAGACATTCCCAAAGACCAAGGAACTCAACAATATCGCGGCTGCGAAGCCAACTATGGATGGTGATACGTGGGTCAGAACTGCGATAACGGGCTATGTCAGTAAGCGAAATATACTCGCTCTTGAAATCATTCGTGTAAACTGTAATGTCTATCCCGTTTGCGTGGATGGTTTCTTTTATTGTCGCTGCCATTCTTTCTCATCTTAATTTAATTGTTGTTTGCCAAAGGGGGCGGACACACAGGTCCGCCCCTACAATGTCATTTCATCATCAATCTTTACTTCACCACGCACTCACGGGCCGGAATGTTGTAGAAAATCTCGTTGTTATACATATCCTCGCAGCGGACGGCGGGAATCATGTAGTTGCCCTCGTAGGTGGCGTTGACCTTGAGGGTGAAGGTCTTCTTCGAACGCGGCATGAGGTCGAAGTAGAAGTAGGCGCGGTCGTCGCGGAGGTCGATGTGCTTGGCACCTTCGTTGCCGGTCATCTCACCGTTCACACGCTCGTTGACCAGCTCCCAACCCGAAGGCAGGTAGTACGACAGCGCCAACTCCGTGACTTGATACTCACTCGGGTTGTTCACCGTCATCTGCACCCTCACGTCAGTGCCAACGGCAAGATTGGCGGGATTCACCGCGTTGCCATTTTTATCGAAGTAGCTCACCGACATGGTGATGAAGTTGCCGCTCTCGTTCATGTCGTACTCGGCGACCGAGGTCTTGGTGAACAGGTTGGCAATCATCTTCTGGTTGGTGTTGTTCTTGATTTCGACGGTGTTGCCGCCCAGTTTCGGCGTGAAGCCAAAGCCCACCGAAGCCATGTTGGCGTTCAAGGTGCGCTCCTCGCCGTTCACCTTCACGGTGGCGGAGAGGTTTGTGTTGGCGACATTCATCTTCTCGGCGTACTTACCCAACACGAAGAGCGAGAAAGCCGTCGTCTGGGTGTCCATCCAGCGGTTGCTGCTCAACATGCGGCACGCCGTGTTGATGTTGTTCTGCACCGTTTGGGCATCCACGTCACAAAGCATCTGCACGTAGGTGTAGAAAGCCAAATCGCGGGTGCGGGAGCCAAACGAGGTGTAATAATCGGACATGGATTTACCTTCCTCAAAGGCGGGTAATAGGTTTTGTGCAATCGTCGTCTTGCCCGTCAAAGCGAAGGCAGCGGCAGCCAAAGCCTTGGTCAGCGAGTAATTCATGTCGATTTCCTTGAAGCGGTTCATGGCACCCATCTCGGCCTTGCCAGCCAATGCCAACACAAACAGACGGTAGGCCTGGATGGTCTCACCTTGCTTGTAGTCGGGGTTGTTCTTCCACTGCTTGGCGCGGTTGGCCTGATAGTTCAACAGACCATCGAGGAAGTACTGCGGCACGTTGAAGCCTTGCTTGTTGGCCTCGACGAGGAAATGCAACGCATAAATCTCCGTCCACGGGTCAGTGTAGTTACCACCCACCCAGTTGGTCATCGAATTGTCGGATTTCCTGTAGTTGTTCAGGTTGGTGATGGCGGCCTCGATGTTGTTCTTCATGTTTTCCTTATCCTTATCGTCAAGTTGGACGAAATAATTCAGATAAAGCTGCGGGAAGGCCTTAGAAGTGGTCTGTTCAAGGCAGCCGTGCGGATAGTCCATGAGGTAGTCCAAGCGACCGAAGAGGTCAACGGGCAGCAGTGAGGAAATGGTAATGTTGCCGTGCTGCGTGCCTTCCATGCCAGCCAGTTCAAACGGCACAGTCACCGTCTGTCCCGCTTCGACTTCCTTGGTAATGGTGTTGCGGCGCTCGGCGTTAGGCATGCGGATAGGCATCAGCGTCGACGACTCGGCGGTGTAGCCATCGCCCGTCACCAAAAGCTTCAGCTCGGCATTGCCCAAGGTCTTTGGGATGCTCGTCCTGACCGCGACGATACCTTCACCGTTGCCATCAATCTGCACCGTCGTCGGCAGCGTGCCAACAGGTTCCAGATTCTTGTTGTCGAACTTCACCTGCAAGGTTTTGTTCTTCATCGTTGGAGCCTGCACCTGCACTTTGAGGTTCAATTCGTCGCCAGGAGCCACCACACGCGGTGCCGAGGCGTAGAGGGTGATCGGGTCGACCACAGTCATGCGTTTCTCGGCCGAGCCAAACGCCTTGGCATTGCCTTTGGCTACCACCATAAAGCGCAGCGCACCAGAGCATTGCGGAACCTCGAAGCTGTGTGTGTTGGTCTCGCCAGCCTTCAACTCGAAAGGTCCCAAGGTGACCGCATAAGCCTTGAAGCGGTTGTCTAACGTGACTTCCTGGTTAATGATACCGTCACCACCGATGGCATAGACGGAGCCCAACTCACCGCTGAACGCATCCACAACAGAAGCGTAGTTGTCCCAAGTGCGGACGCTCAAAGCCTGCTTGCTGTTGAAGTAGCCGTAAGGATTCGGAGTCGAGAAGTTGGTCAGGCCGAGGATGCCTTCATCAACGATGGCCAAGGTGTAAGTCATGGCTTGCTTGTTGGCTTCACTCACCTTCACTTCAAGGGTCTTCTTCGTGTTGGCCGTCTCGGGCACGGCGATGTTGGGTTGCAGCTGCAACTTCTTGTTTTCCACCTTCACCGGCACCACGCCATACAGACGGATAGGCATGTCGTTGTTGGCATCATGTGGCTGAATCAGAGCGACATAAACGTACACATTCGGAATCATCTCGTCCGTGGCAACGATTTCCACCTTACCTTCCTTGCCGAGGTTGTCAACCAGCATGGTCTGCATCACCTTGTCGTTGGCTTCCACCGTAACAAGCGCCTTGGCCTGTTCGTTGGCGGGGAAGGTGACGACGATCTTCTCGCCCACCTGATAGCTATCAGCCGTGGCCTTCATCGACAGCTGTGCCGGAGCACCTGAAGCTGACGAACTGTGACCGTAACCCCAATCGAAGGAAATAACCTTGGCGAACATATTGCCGCCTTGCTTATCGTTAACGACAAAGAGGTAGCTGCCCCACTTGTCGTCCGGAATGTTGAACTTGACCGAGGTCGTGCCGTTGCAGGTCAAAGTGCCGTTCTCCACGGGAGCCTTGTAAGTGCCAGTGGCATAGCGTTGCAAGGTCCATTCGTCCTCGCTCGACCACCACCAATAGGAATCCAACCTATAGAGGGCATACTCCAGTTGGACAGTCGGCTTGTAGGTCGTTCCATCCTCGCTGACCATGGCGATGTTGAACGTCCAGTCCTTGTTGGTGTCGTAGTAGCTGCCGTATTTCGCAGTGACCTCTGGCAATTCCACGCCGACATAACGCGAATAGGGCGAAATCTGCGTCCTGAACGAGGCGATGCTAAAGTCGCCGCCCTGTTCGAAGACCTTCACCGTGAAGGTACCGTTCATCATCTGCGAGGCGTAGACATCCTTCAAGGGACCGAAGCCTACATCGGCGACACCTTCCGAATTGAGTTTGCCGCTAAAGAGCGAAACCTCTTGAGGCTCAAAACTTTGTGTTTCGTTGACAAAGGTGTAGTTCTTGAAGTTCTTGAACGAGGTTTGTCCGCCACGAACCACCACATCGACTTCAGCCTTCAAGCCATTGGCTTTCATGCCATTGAGCCATTTTGAAGTCAGGGCGACACGGTCGTTGTTGGAGAGGCTAATGACCTCGGGCAGGTCGAACTTGATTTCCAAGCGGTTGGGTTTCACCGTTTCCACGCGGAGGTTCTTTGTGATGACGTTATTGCCCACCTTGAAACGTGCCAACCAGAGGCCCGTCTCGTCGCTGACGTTGGTCTGCACACGGAAGCAATAGATGTCGTTCACGGGCTTGGTATTCACCTGCTTGGCATACAGTCTGCCAGTAGCATCAGTGATTTCAAGCACGACGGGATAATTCTCTGGCAGGGCGTTTTCCAAGTCATTGAGCATCAAGTTGATTTGGATCTCGTCGCCTGGACGCCACACGCCTCTGTTGGTGTAGGCAAAGCCCGAAACGCCTTTGTCAATCGACTCACCCGAAACATCGAAGCGGCTGTACGATAACGAATTGCCGTCGGTCAGCTTAAGGACAGACTTGCTGCCTTTTCTATCCGTGGCCACCACGAAAGCGGGACGGTTGGCGCACTGCAAACGGGCGTAGCCATTGCCATCCACACTGCCTTTGGCCAATTCAACTTTCTGGAAGCTGTAAGCCGTCACCTGGGCACCCGAAGCAGGCATGGCATCGGAAATCCTGTAGACAAAAACATCCACCACATCGTTGCGACCCATCTTGGCGGTCACGGCGAGGTCGCTGACGACGATGTTCTTCCTTTGCTCCACATAGTTGTAGAAATAGTAGCCGTTGGGGTCGCCCCAGTTGCCGTCGTATCGGAATTTCTTGTAATCGGAGCGTTGACCATCCCAGAAGTCGGCCTCAATCTTAGCATTGTCAGACTCTTCAGCCTTCATCTCCTCAGAGGCAAAAGTATAGTCGGCAGGGCCGAAGTCGAGGCTCAGCTGGTACATAGCGCCAGGTTCCACCTTGATATAATCCGAAAGCACAATGGGGAACGTCTTCCACTGCGTCGGGTACGGATTATCGATTTGGAGACGGATTTTCTTCTCCAAGCGCCCTGCCTTGCGCACGCCATAAGTCTCATTCAACTCATTGTCCTGCAAGAAGGAAAGGATGTTGTCGTCAAAAATGCGGATAATCCTCAACGTCACCGAGTTCAGGCAAACGGCGTCGAAATAGACCGTGGTTTCGTCCACGTTAGGGATGATGACACCGTCGTCGGTCCAGCGCACTTTCGGCTCATAATCCGTCAAGTTAAAATCAAACTTGGCTTCCTCTTGCAGCACTTGGTCATTAGCGCTGCGGATGCCCGAAGCGACCGTCATCTCCATCTCATCAAGATAATAGCTGTAAACGCTCGTCTTGTCGAAATAGAAAGTCACCTTATTATCTTGAATATCTGAGCGATAGCCAATCTTACAATTGAAGTTGATAAAACCGTTGAGGTTTTGGCCTTGTTTCAACGGCTGCGAAAAATACAGCGTTCCCTGACCCAAGTTGTTGTCCACATTGAATTGCACCGGCTTGAAGTCGTCCTTGGCATAAATAGGTAGTTCGTAAGTCGTCGACTTGTTGGCCTCAATCGCAGCGCCATCCAACGTAACTTTCAAGGTATACTCCGCGTCCTTTCTATTAATACCTTGGATTTCAATGTCGTACAAATTAGTACCCAAAGCCGTTGAAGTCACGGTGTAATTCTTTTTCGTGCTGGCATCAACGATTTGCTCCACATCATCCTCGATGGGATTGACGAAAGCGACACGCAGGATGTAGCCCATCTTGTCGGCCTCGACGCAAACGGGATAGGAACCCACAAGGCTGAAGTTCTGGCGACGCACTGCGAAACCGAACTGCAAAGGCTCGGCTTCATTGACCTCCACAAAGTCGCTGATACGGAAGTCGCAGGTGTAGTTTTGGTTCGGGTCAATGTCGTCGTACTGGAACCCGACCGTGTTCTCGTCAATCCAGACAGCTTTACCCTTCAGGGAAGGCTTGAAGTTGAAGGCCTTGGCGGGCAGTTCCTCGCCGTACTTCACCTTCATCACCTCGGCACCCTTGAAGCGCACCACGATAGGCTCACCCTTGGCAATCGCGCCCGAGGTGAAGCCATCCAGAAGCGGCAACAAGGCCTCGTTCAAGGGGCGTAGTTGTTCAACAATTACCTTGGGCGTTGTGGAGGAAGTCATGGTAGACTTCTTGCCACACGACGGCACAAGCAGCAACAAAGCCATCGCCAGCAACGCCACGCCGCCGGCTCTTTTCATTATTTTCCTTGTATTCATAGCGTTAGTATTTAAATGATTCAACAAAAACAGTCTTAATGAGTCCACAAAGATAAGGAATAATTCAGAACGGCAAAATCTTTTTCAGAAAGCAAACTTCGATATTTTGAAATTTATTTGTAACTGAAATGTACGAAAAACGGAAAGGCATAGCGAAGAATTTGGAAAATTTGTAATTTTGCAACGAGAAACAACAGAAAAGGTATGACAGCAGTACAATTAAGAGCGGAACTGTTCCGTGAGATGAGCCCGCTACTCGACAACGAGACGGCGATGATGAAAGTGATTGCATTCTTGAAAAAGCTGGTGATTGTCCAAGCAAAACAATCCAACGCGGTTCCTCGTGAGGGTTGGGCAGCAGCAGCCAAACAAGCACACGCCGACGGCGAAGACAAACTGATGATTGACGAGGTGTTTGCTGATGAAACCATGGAGGACTGGCAATGGTGAGCCAATTCGATGTCTTTTGGGTTGACCTTAACCCTACAATTGGTGCCGAAATGCAGAAAACCCGTCCTTGTGTGGTTGTAAGCCCACAAGAGCTCAACAATCATTTGGACACGGTAATCATTGTTCCCATTACATCCGCCATCCATGCATATCCCTATCGTGTACGCTGTAACATTCTGGGGCGCAACGGTGAAATAGCTACAGACCAAATACGCACCATCGACAAGCAGCGACTTAAAAAACGCATCACAACACTTTCTGATGATGAGGTCTTCTCACTCCAAGATGTTCTGCGACAAATGTTCTGCGAATAGCCTTCCTTTTTTATAATAATAACAGTCCCCCAGCACAATCTCAATACTTCGCCTTAAAAGTCATCCCGAAATAAAACCTGTCAACGGGTTCCTTTACCTGCAAGTCATTGTCCATGCGGACGAAGGCCGAGAGCGAATATTGCCGCGCCAAGCGATAGTCTACTGCAAACACCGTGCGGATATTGTCGAGATAACTGCCCTTGGGGTCGTTGGTGAGCCAGAACAGCTCTGCCGAGAGGCTATATTTGAAGCGGCTGTTCATGGGTTGGTAGATCACCTTCAGGCGATTGCGCCAATACAACCTCGGATTGACCCGATGCTCACCCGTGCGCTCGTCGAAGAAAGTACCCAACAGCTTGCTGCGCCCCTGGAACTTGAAACGACGGAATTCCTCGGTGTAAGTCACCTGCAAACCCAAGCGACCACGATTCTCAAAATAGCCATGGTCGTTGTGGCGACGGATGTAGTCGGCAGTGAGGCCGATGTTCATGCGGTTGTGCAGGCAGGTATAGTCCACCCCCACCGAGTTGAGCCAGCGGTCGGACTGGGTGAAGTTGTGGTCAATGCGCAACTCCTCCTCCACCGACATGCCCCATGGACCACCAAAGCCTGCCGAGAGTTCACCCGAAACGATGCCACCGAAGTCGGTCGTGCGCTCGCTTTGGGCGAAAACCGACACCGATGCCACCATCAACACTATGAACAACAGTCGTTTCACTATTCGCTGAAATCCTTCAGTTTAGTAACAGTGTCAATCGTGTTCACCTCGTCGTCGATGGGCGCATAATACACCTTCACGAAGGCCACATCGCGCAGGTAGTCGATATGCCCCACTTCCACTTTCTTGATTTCTAAACCTGTGCGCTCGACAAGGTCGGCCTTCAGGTCTTCTTCCTTACCGTGCTTGGTGTTCTCGATGCGGTCGTAAAGGATAATCTTCGTGGCCGTGTGTTTCAGTATCTTCGTGCCGTCGAGAACCCACACCGCCAACACCGTCAGCAGGTTGACCATGAGCAACTCAGAATAACTCGTCGAAAGTGCCATGCCGTTGACAATGCTCAAGCCCATCACCACGAAGAGATACGTCATTTCACGTATTTTGATGGTCTCCGTTCGGTATCGTATCATGCCGAAGATGGCAAACAGACCCAAGGCGTAGGCAATGTTCATCTTCATGTTCTCCATCAGCGAGATGATGAGGAAGATGACCACGGCAAACATAAGGAAGGTGAAGTAATAGTCCTTGCGGTTGGCTTTCCTGTAGTAGAAGCAGTGGATGATGACCCAACACATAAGGAAATTGAAAACGAAGCGAAGCAGCATCGTCCAAAGGCTCTGTGCGTCGAAAAGCGGCACACCGAGGAAGTCCGTGCCAGTGGCGCCGCTGCCAAATTCGCGGGCAATGTCAGGGTCGAAGTCCTGTAGGTTGATTTGTAGTAGGTTCATATTGTGTTGCTTTTTAATTTTTCAATTCTACGTAATTTTTTCTTGAAACGGTTCTGCTTCACCTCGGGGCGGGTCATGCAAGTGCCGATACAGTATTTGCTCACCTTGAACGGCCTGATTCTCATGTCGAAAAGCACATCCTTCAGCAGCGAATGAGCGCGACCGTCCTGTTTCAGTTCCATCACCGCGAGGGGTGCCATCGACGCCGTGTTGCCGCTGCGTAGGTTCTCAAAACGCAGGTTGCAGTCTATAGTGAGGCGTTCGGTCTTGTCGTAGTTCACCAAGGTGAAACGGTCGAAAATGGTGATAAGGTGCGGACTCAACGAGTCGACAGGGTAAGGTTGTCGCTCTTCCAAAAACGCCGCCGCCTCGGGGTTGTCGAGGATGTTGGGGATGGGCTCCACCTCGATGCGTTTCTTCTTCGTGCGCCCTTTGTTGTTCTTGTGTTTCACCTCGCAGAAGGTCAGGTGGGAGTCGACGTAGGTACGCACCCGCACCTTATCGCGCACCAAATGGCGGTCGTGGTGAATGAGGTACATCGTCAGGTCAGGCGTGTCGTAATACACCGTGCTATAAGGTGACAGACGGTTCCCTTCCACCTCCTGGGCATAGTAGGCATTGCGGATGCGCACAAGGATGTCGTGCAACTGGCTCTCCGTCACCAAGTATTTGGTGTCGATACGGTTCATCAGCTTCACACCGCTCATCTCGTCGAGCGTGATGGGCTTCATGCCTTGCACTATGCCGAGGATCTCTTCCACAGCGCCTTATTTAGGAACGTACTCAAACGTCTTCACCGACTCCAGCTTCCCGTTCGGGTAGTAGTTGAGTTGGCGCACCTTGGAGCCGTCTTCATCGTACTCGTACTTGCGGATACGCACCACCTTGTCGCGGTCGTTGTACTCGATTTCGCGCACCACCTTGGCCGTAATGTCGCTGTTGGCGGGGTATTCATACACCACCCGCCATTTCTGGCCGTAGCTGGCATATTCGATTTCTTCAATCTTGCGGCCCATCTCGTCATAGGTCGTCTTGCGGTCGAGGAAGGCGCGTTTGTCGCCAGCGGGGGTGTTCCATTCTTTCAGCACCATGCCCTTGCGGTTCTCACGCTTGGCAATGGTGGCGTCAGAGACTGATTGTGCGAAGGCACTAAAACTGATGGCAACAAAAGCCAGCAATATCACTATTCTTTTCATATCCAATGGTTTATACATTAATAATCACTTCAAACATTTCTTCGAGTGTGTAGATTTGTCCAGCCTCATCCACCGTAATACTTTGGAAAACAAACTCTGGAATTTCCGTGCTGATGTCGTCCGAAACGGTGAAGACTTCATATCCGCCAGGCTGCAACTTTTGGAAGGCGAAATAGCCGTCGGGGCCCACGCGAGTGTCATTGAAAGGCAGGTCCTCACCCACCCTACGGATGTAGACGCGATGCTCGCATGCCCAGCCTTCACCCTGATAGTTGCCGTTGTGCCAATAGGAGGCGTGTACCTGTCCCATCACAATGGATGTGCCGTAGGCTTTGCCGTCGTGGATATAGATTGTCGGCACTTGAACCGTGGCACCACGCGACAACTCCACCGACTCGCTCACAGCAATTTTCTCGCCCGAGGGCAATGTGGAATAGGAATACACAGTGTAACGGCCAGGCAGCAGATACTCAAACTGATACATGCCATCCGCACCAGTTTCCACATCGTCGCCGAAATAGATCGCGTCGCCGTATACGATGAAGACATCCGTTTTGGCCGCTACCATGGTGTCAGGTGTGAGGGTGAAGTCATCGTCGGGATGATGTACCAGTTTCACGAAGCCCTGAATGGTGCCAGTTCCACCTTCACCCGGACCTTTGTTGCACGAGGGCATGGCCAAAGCCATCACGAAGAGTGCCATCAAAAATCTTGTCATTTTGTTCATTTCGTTGAAAATTTTGAGGTACAAAAATATAAAAACCTTGCTTTGATTTGGGATTTTAGTCCAATTATCATACCAATCGCCATAAAATTCTTGAAAACCGTCAAATATTGGAGCAAACCTTTTTCAGCACGTCCACAAAAGTCAGCACATCCTGTTCAGGGATGCCTTCCAATGCCTTGTTCATCGTGTCGATGGCCAGCTGTTTGGTGGAGTCCTTGAGTGCCATGCCTTCTTCGGTCACGACGATGTTGTTCACACGACGGTCATCTTGGGAGACAGAACGCGTTACAAGGCCTTTTTTCTCCAGATTATCAATGAATTGCGTCACCGAGTTCTTATCCTTCTGGATAATGAAAGCAATGGCCTGCTGGGTGAGCGTGCCTTCGTTCCAGAGCGTGTCCATGACAAGGTATTGCTCCGCCGTCAGGTTGACGCCATTCTTCTTGAACACTTCGGCAAGATGTTTCTTGAGCTTGCAATTTAGGATGTTGACGTAGACGCCTGCTTGTTTTACGAGAATCATATTATCCTATTTTTGGGATTATCATATTTATTGGAATTGCAAAAATAGGGATAATAACCAAATAAACAAAAAAAAGAGCCGCAAATTGCAGCTCTTTTTTCCAGTGTTTTCACTTCTTGTTATTCTTCTCTACGCTTCTTGCCGACAAGGTAGGCAGCGCCAAAAGCGGTCAGCAGGGCGATGCCTGTGCCGAGCGGGGCGTCAGCATTTTCGCTGCCGCCATGTTGGGGCAAGGCGGGAAGCATCTGACCGTTACGCCACGCTGACCCGTAAAACTCTGTCTCGGAAGTGCCGCGTTGGAACACTCCGCCGCCATTGGGGTCAGCAAAAGTAGTCAGGCCAAGACCGAAGATGATTGCGATGGTTAATAGTGTCTTTTTCATTGTCTTATGTTGTTTATTTGATGATTATTTTCTGAACTTTCACATCATTGCCGTTGATGAGGCGAATCATATACACACCAGGAACCACATTGAGATGTTTCTCGTAGCTGCCGCTGAAAGATTCGCTGCTGAGCATACGACCCATCACGTCGATGACTTGCAGGGTGGCTTCACCCTCAACACCGAGGACTATCAAATTGCCGTTATTGACGAAGCAGAAGTTATCGTCGGCAACGGTGCTACCCGAGGCAAACACCAGTTTGAAGCGGCTGGCATAGTCGGTGATTTGAGCGTTGAAGGTATAGCTCGGGGTAGCAAGCAGGTTGATGTCGGCACCCGTGAGGTTGTCGATAAGATGGAGGTAACCCAATTCCACATTTTCAACCTCCACACTGATGGTGTAGTTGCCGCTCCTCTCAGCCTTGAAGTTGACAGGCATCTCGTCCACGGCAGTGCAAGCATTGACCACGGCATAATCCTTGCCGTCTTGCGGGATATAAATCTTAGTGCTGCCTTGGCGGAAACTGAACTTCTCAAGAGTGTTGCCTTCGTCGAAGCGGATAATGGCATTGTCAAGGACGTTGCCATGATTGTGCTCCACCATGATGTTAACTTGAGGAACGACTTGAGGCTCGATGACCTCGCCTTTACCATTGGTCACAGCTGTAAAGGTGACCCACTGGTTAATGGCGGTAGCTTGCACAAACACACCTTCCATGGCAGCCACAGACGTACTCTCTGTTGAGGTATTCAAGCCACTGCCGTCTGAATTGAGCCTGTAATAGGATTGGCTCAAATTAGCAGCGGTGCTAAATGGATTGCCGATGAGGTTCCATCCATCAAACTGGGCACCTACAATGTAATCCAAGTTAACCACACCATCGCCGCTGTAGGGGTAGCCTATGAAGCTGAGTTCGGTGTCAGCTTTGCTAGCATAGAGGTAACCTCTACCGTTAACGAGGTCGAAACTGGAAGTCTCATAGTTGCGCCATTCTAAATCTTGCGATTGGTCGAACCCATAGAGGTCATAATCACCGGTTAGGAAACCATTACTTGCAGAAGGAGTAACGTTTCCATCCAAAGGCGAAGCTATCAGGTAATAACCGCCATCGCTGTTACCGTATCCTGTGATGCTCTTACTAAATACTGAGTGGGTCGAAACAATCAGTAAATCACTCCAATCTGAATTGCCCTCACCGCAAACACCTCTCAATTGAATGGCATAATTGGTCCCAGGCAATAGGTCTGACATCGTATAAGAGGTTTCCGCAATCTCTGAAACCATAGTCCAGTCTGGAGAAAGAAATGCGATGTCATCGACATTGAGTATCGATTGGTCTTCATCTCCAGCGCAACCAAAGTGTCGAATGGCTACATAACCTGTGCCTGAATACGCACTCAAATCAACGGTGTATCGTTTTCCAAATTCAGATGCATTCCATTCCATAATAGTTTCAACAAAATATTCAGCATTATCATTTCCTGTTGTGGAAACCGCCACCCCAAAATGGTCACTTATGCTAGCACCTTGAGCATAAAAACTAATGACACCTCCCAATTGTATTTGAGGTGAAACCAAATAGTTATCAGGATCCATAGGATCATAGGGGTAATCCTGTTGCTTTGAACGAGAATAGAAACGCTTCTCATAACTATCCCATATCCAATTTTGGGAATCACCATCAGCATCAATAGTGGTCCAACCTTCGCCACCAGTATCGAAGGTGTAATATAAACTGCAAGATTCATATCTCAATTGGTAACTGTCATTTCCGCCCTCCCACTGCAATGCTATGGAGTTTTGCGTCACCCCATTCTCAACCACTGCTAGGTTTCCTGGCTTTTCACAAACAAAACCAGAAGTGGAAAAACAAAAGTCATCAAAAGCTAAAGTAGAGCAACCATCATCGTCACCAGTAACGGCTTCTATTCGTATGACTATGTGTTTGACACCCGATGGAACAGCCCCTTGATAATTCTCCCACGTATACCAATTTACATAACCTCCTTCCTGCGAAACTAGAATTTCATCCCCATAAGGGATTGTAGCAGGATCAAAATTGGAATCCATCGCATAACCCACCTTAAACTTTGTCACTCCTTGAGATGGACTTCCATAAAGTGTTGAATACCAAAAGTCCACATAGACTTCACTCTCCGCACCTAACAACTCAGGAGATACAAGATAGTTGACATGTCCTAATTTATTGTAGGTATAAAAATAATTCGCAGTTGCATGACCATGGGACCCCAAATTAATCTGCCAATGATCTGGATAGAAATCCCATCCAGCCGGCACTCCATTTTCAAAGCCTTCGGTATAATCCAAAGATCTTGTTTGTGCCCATGTCACCTGCCCAAAAGCAAAAAGTAGCGAAACAATAATTAACGTTTTGATTTTCATTGTTTTACAATTATTATTTTATTATTTATATCCTTAAAAACGGCTGCAAAATTACAAAAAAAGCGCATACCATAAGGGGAGTTATACGAAATTTTAATAAAACCAAGTTTCTTGCAACATGAAAAAAAATCCCCACACGTCCAATAACGCATGGGGATTTGAGGTTCAACACAAGTTTTTTTTACTCAATCCTCATATTCGGCACTTCTGTTCCATCGTAGTAGCCCTTGTCGAGTTTCTGCCGCACCTCGGCGAAGGCGTTCAACGTGTAGTTCACGTCGTCCATGGTGTGGGCTGCCGTCGGGATGATGCGGAAGATGATCATGCCCTTGGGGATGACAGGATAAGTGATGACCGAGCAGAAGATGCGGTAGTTTTCGCGAAGGTCCATGGCAATGTTGGTGGCTTGCACCACATCGCCCTGCACGTGCACCGGCGTCACGCAAGCCTCGGCGGGACCGATGTCAAAGCCCAGGTCGCGGAAGCCCTTTTGCAAGGCGCGGGTCACCGTCCAAAGCTGTTTGCGGAGCGCGTCGCCCTCGGCGCTGCGGATGATTTCCAAACGTTTCTCGCAACCTTCTACGATGGCCAACGGCAGGCTCTTGGCATACATCTGTGAGCGCATGTTATAGCGCAGGTACTCGATGACATACTTTGGGCCAGCCACAAAGCCGCCAATGATGGCCATGGCCTTGGCGTATGCACCGATGTAGATGTCGATGTCATCCATCACACCGAAATGCTCGGAAGTGCCACGACCATTGGGACCCATCACGCCGAAGCCGTGAGCATCGTCGATGAGGATACGAAAACTGTATTTCTTCTTCAAAGCCACAATGCCAGCGAGGTCACCCAACGCACCCGTCATGCCATACACACCCTCGGTGATGACGAGGATACCACCGCCCGTCTTGGCCACCACTTCGGTCGCCACCTTCAGTTTCTTCTCTAAGTCAGCCATGTCGTTGTGGCGGTATTTGTACTTGTTGCCGATGTGCAGACGGATGCCGTCCAACAGGCAAGCATGGGCCTCATTGTCGTAAACGATGACATCATGCGGGTTAGTCAAGGTGTCAATGGTTGACACAATGCCTTGATAACCAAAGTTGAACAGGTACGCTGCTTCTTTCTTCTCGAAGTCGGCCAGCTCATGCTCGAAATGCTCGTGCATGCGTGTGTGACCCGTCATCATGCGGGCGCCCATCGGGGCGGCGAGGCCGTATTTGGCGGCGGCTTCGGCATCCACGCGACGGATCTCGGGGTGGTTGGCCAAACCCAAGTAATTGTTCAAGCTCCAGCAGAGCACTTCCCTGCCGTTAAAAACCATGCGCGGTCCCAGCTCGCCTTCCAAACGCGGGAATGCGAAATAACCGTCGGCGCGTTCGCGGTACTGCCCAATCGGGCCACCGGAATCCTTTGATATTCTTTCGAAAATGTCCATTTGGATATATTTAATTGTTGATTGTTTAATGTTGAACTGTTGTAGAGACGCAATGCCTTGCGTCTCACACAACGAGCCACAAAATTAGTAAATATATTGATTATCCCAACATGAAGGATTTATTTTTATCTTTGCGGCATTGAAACCAACAACAATGTTAGACCTCAAAAACAAAACGGCCCTCGTCACTGGTAGCGGCACAGGCATCGGGCAGAACATCGCCCTGCATCTGGCCCAAGAAGGCTGTCACCTCGTCCTCACGGGACTTGGCATTGACGACCTCAACAAGACCAAGGCGATGTGCGAACAATACGGTGTAAAGGTCTATGCCACCGAGACCCAACTCGACGACTACGCCTCTATCGACCGCCTCTATGACTTTGTGATGTCCAACAACTTGAGCATCGACCTTTTCGTGCTCAACGCGGGCATCTCCCAACGCGAAAAAGCCCTTGACACCGGCATCAGCGTGGATGAGAAAATCCTGAAAATCGACTTTTTGAGCGGGGTGTATCTCGTCAAGAAGTTCAAGGAAATGATTCTTGCCAAAGAGCATGTGCAGTTCAGCGTGACCACCTCCCTATCGGGCTTGTTCGGTTTCCCACTGCGGTCGGCCTATTGTGCCGCGAAACACGCCTTGTTCGGGTTCTACGAGTCATTAGAGCTGGAATACGACAACATCGGCGTCACCTTCCTCATCCCAGGGCGCATCAACACGCAAATCAGCAAGAGCGCCCTGCACGGTGACGGCACAGCCCACGCCAAGATGGATGCAGGCCAAGCCAACGGTCTCGATGTGGACAAGTGCGGCGCTATCGCCGTGCGCGCCATCAAGCGGCAGAAACACCGCAAACTCATCGGAAAAACCGAGCTTTTGATGGCGTATATTCACAAGTATTGCTTACCTTTGTATTATAAACTGTCAAGAAAAATATCAGCGACATGAAAGAAAAAGTCATCTGCGGCATACAGCAAGTGGGCATCGGCGTGAACGATTTCGTCGAGGCCTGGAAATGGTACTACGACAATTTCGGCTTCGAAATCAAGATCGTCGACGACGAGGGCGTGGCAGAGCGCATGCTCCCCTACACGGGCGGCAAGCCCCAGCCGCGTCGTTCGGGCATCGCCGTCAACATCCGTGGCGGGGGCGGCTTCGAGATTTGGCAACCCAAAGGCCGCGAACTCAACTACCTGAAAGAACCCGTCCAACTCGGCGACCTCGGCATCCTCATCGCCAAGGTGAAGACCCCCGACATTGAGGCCGCCTACAACACCTTTATTAATAAGGGTCTTGATGTCATCAGCGAAATCACCACCTCGCCGCTGGGACAGAAACAGTTTTTCATGAAAGCCCCTTACGGCAACCTCTTCCAACTGGAGCAGGACGACTATGTCTTCATTGACGACAAACGACTGCTGACGGGTGGCGCCAACGGTGCTGTCATCGGCGTGAGCGACATCGAGCGTTCCCTGCCCTTCTACACCCAATTGCTGGAGTACGACAAGGTAGTCTTCGACCAAACGGGTGTCTTTGAGGATTTGAAATGCCTCCCCAATGGCGAAGGCCGCCTGCGCCGCGTCATCTTGGAACGCTCCAAACCTATCGAAGGCCCTTTAAGCCGCATCATGGGCACCTCGCATTTGGAACTCATCCAAGCTGTTGACGGTCCTGGCAAGAAACTCTACGAAGGCCGTTATTGGGGCGACCCAGGCTTCATCCACCTCTGCTTCGACGTACGCAACATGGACGCGGTCCAGAAGCAAGCCGAGGCCATGGGACATCCCTTCGTCTGCGACAGTGGCGTTGATTTCGATATGGGCGATGCTAACGGTCATTTCACCTATGTGGAAGACCCCGATGGCACCCTCATCGAGTTCGTCGAAACCTTCAAGATACCGATTGCAAAGAAGTTCGGGCTTTACCTCAACCTCGCCAACAAGGACGACCACAAGCCTTTGGGTATCCTCAAACTGCTGCGCTTTGCCAAAGTCAAACGCGAGAGCATCAAATGAAAAAAGCCGGCCCAAAGGTCGGCTTTTTCATTGCTTATGCATATTTCTTACTTGATACCCAATTTGGCTTTCACATCCTTGGTGGCGTCGATGGCGTCATCGCTGACATAAACGGCAGCACCAGTAGCCAGGTCAAGCATGTAGGTGTAACCCTTTTCCTTACCCACAGCATTGATGGCGGTCTGAATCTTGTCGAGGATGGGCTTCAGCAGCTCTGCACGCTTGCTTTCAAACTCGCTCTCGGCGTTGGCCTGGAACTGTTGGATACGGTTCTGGATGTCGATGATTTCCTTTTCCTTCGACTGCTTCACCAGATTCGACATGGTGGCTTGGTTGGCCTCGTAATCTTGCATCTTGGTCTGATACTCCTGGGCCATGGTCTGCAACTGGCTCTGAAGTTCACCGTAGTACTTCTCCAAGTCCTTCTCTGCCTTGGCCTTGTCGGGCATAGCGTCGAGAATTTCAGCCGTGTTGACATGTGCGATTTTCACTTGTGCCTGGGCCACACCGCTCATCACGAAGAGGGCAATACCCAAGAACAACACTTTGAACATTTTCTTCATTTTATTGATTTTTAATAATTTAACTATTTTTCTATTTAGAAATCAGGCGGCAAAGATAGGAATAATCTTCGCTCGTTTGCCTCATAGGGCATTATTTTTTGGTTTTGCCGCCACCGCTCGTGCCAGACTTACCGCCCGTACCTGCACCGCTGCTCATGCCAGCTGCGGTATTGGCTCTCTTGCGGTCCTCACGGCGCACAGTCTGCATGACATTGCCGAGTTGGTCGAGCACATCATCGCTGATATCGTTCTTGTCGCTGGCATAGAGGATGGAAGTACCCGAAGCCATGTCGAGGATAAAGCCGTAGTTCTTCTGTTGGGCCAGCTCCTGCATGGCGGTGTAGACCTTCTCTTGGATGGGTTGAATCAGTTCGGTGCGCTTTTGGTAAATTTGTCCATCGGAACCAAAGTATTGCATCTGCAAGTTCTTGGCTTCTTGTTCCTTGGCGATAATAGCCTGCTCGCGGGCACGTTTTTGGTCTTCGGAAAGGAGCAGCATCTCGGTTTGGTACTTACTGTACATCTCCTCCACCTTGTCGTAAATGGCTTTCACCTCGGCCTGCCATTTGGCCGAAAGTGCGTTCAGTTCCTCTTGCGCATCGCCGTATTCAGGAATGTTCTCCATGATGTATTCCGAATCGACGTAGACAATCTTCTGCGAGCCACCCACAAGCTGGGCTTGGGCGCTCATCATGCCGCACACCAAAGCGGCGGTCAGGGCTAAAGTTTTCAGTGCTTTCATATTTTTCGTGTTGTTTTGTTTTTCTTTTATCAATAATCGTTCCAAAAATCAATCTCTGGTTTGCTTCGTCGTTCCTCCTCGCAATGACGCGAAGCGCGTCAACTCTAAACTCTAAACTCTAAACTCTCAACTCTAAACTAATCGATGGAACCTCCGATGGAGAAGTGGAACTGGCTGTGGTTGTTGCCCGTGGTGCCGTAGACGTCGTCGAAGCCGTAGCCCCAGTCAAGGCCGAGCAGACCAAACATGGGCAGGTAGATTCTCACGCCGAGACCAGCGGAACGCTTCACGTCGAACGGGTCGAAGTGCTTGAACCCGAGCCAGCTATTGCCTGCCTCAAGGAAGGTGAGCGCGTAGATGGTGGCCTGCGGGTTGAGCGACAGCGGATAACGCAACTCCAGCGTATATTTCGTGAAGATATCGCCACCCGTGGAGCCGTTGTAGAACCCAGGCGTAAGCGAGTTGTTGGCATAACCACGCATACCGATGACCTCACGGCTGTCCATAGCGGCGTTGTTAAGGCCATCTCCACCGAGGAAGTAACGATGGAACGGCGTAGGACCAATGTCGCTGTTGTAATGACCAAGGTAGCCAAAACGCACACGCGTCATCATGACCAACTTCTCGTAAAGTTCAGTATACCAAGCCGCCTTGAACGTCCAGCGGTGCATCTCCACCCACTTGTATTTCTCATTATCCGTCATGCTGCTGTAATCCTTGTCGGGACTAAAGAGCGAATAGGGCGGCGTCAGTTCGAGGCCAATCTGGAATTCGGAACCGTTACGCGGATAGATGGGCTGACTGACTGAGTTGCGGCTCAACACGATATTGTAGCTGATGATGTTGAACTTACCATTGCCGTCACCAACGGAGAGGTAACCCGAACTATAGTTGCTCAAGTTATAGCGCATGACGTTAATGCCATGATAGATGGAGAAGTAGTCGTCAGGCCAAGTCAAACGACGACCCAATCCAGCGGTGAAACCCGTGCGGCGGAACCAACCGTAGTTCTCGCTAGTCTTGTCTTGCCAGTTCGATAGGAACGACTGATAGAACGACAATGTCAGCGCATTAGGCTTGCGGCCACCTAACCACGGCTCGGTGAACGAAATGCCGTATTGGAAATAAGACGCACCGTAAGTGGTCAGGCTCAGCGACAGCTTCTGGCCATCACCGGCAGGGATAGGCCGCCAAGCGTCCTTCTTGAACAGATTACGTATCGAGAAATTGGAGAATGAAAGCCCCGCCTGAAGGATCAGGTAGCCTGCGGAATAGCCTCCAGAGAAACTGATTTGGTCGGCGGCAGCCTCCTCAACGGAATACTCAATATCAACGGTGTTGTCAGAATAGTTGGGCTGCACATCAGGGTTGATGTTTTCTTGGTTGAAGAAACCGAGCGTGGCCAATTCACGCACAGAGCGGATGACGTCGCTGCGGCTGAAGAGTTGTCCAGGACGCGTATAAAGCTCACGGAGCACCACATGGTCGTAGGTCTTCGTGTTGCCAACCAGAGTCACATTC